>Ga0114967_10001983_pt1 | contig 17183 bp, 17 predicted proteins | sample M_130628_MF_Meta_FD_92639 | JGI IMG/M metagenome (GOLD analysis project Ga0114967, IMG submission 92639) | Freshwater microbial communities from Lake Montjoie, Canada to study carbon cycling - M_130628_MF_MetaG | ecosystem: Environmental > Aquatic > Freshwater > Lake | place: Lake Montjoie... | reverse complement strand
TTTTCGTTATTAGGAGTCTTGTGGTACCGAGGGTCGTGGACGGTGCGACGTTTCGCTTCGAGCCCCATGACAGCGTGTCCCGAACAACGTGTCTCGCTTTCTCTCCAAAATAAAAGGTTTACTTGAAAATTAAGCCTTTTTTCGTTTTTAGGGGTTTTATAATTAATTCTTAAGCAAGGATTTTGGATGCTTTTTTGAATGTTATCTAATCTTCGCTTTTTTTTGTTTTATAATTTTCACTAAATTGCCCCTCCATAACTATGTATGCAATGTACAAAATACTCATATTTCTATTCATTTCTTCACAAATCTTTGCTCAGACATTCAAACAAAAAATTGTTGATGAATGGGTCAAAGAGAATATTTCACTCTTTGATGGTAGCCCGATTCTAAAAGATGATATTCGGAATATGCAATTACGCTATACTTTCATGCCAAATGATTCTTTTCGAGTAACCATTAACGGCAAAACAGGAGAAGGCACATACAAAGTAAATAACGACACTTTGTATTTTGAAAAAAAACTTACTTTCAAGATTGAACGCTTAGATGACATTAAACTTGTTTTTCGAGCGGTTATTTTGGATTCGGCCAGTCAGCCAAAAGGACTAAGGTTATCTTTTACTCCAGCTCGGTTTCATAATATAGGTTTTACACCCCAAACTTATCGCACGAAAGGTCAAGACACCATTTATGTTTCTAAACATAATTATCTTGAACCATTCTTCATGGACGCCGACAGGTCAGCTTCTCAGTTTATTTCCGATAATTTCTTTTTTCCTGAATATAAAGCTGGTAATTTTTACGCCCGATTCATCATCACAAAGCAAGGTGAAATTAAGGGAATTGAGGTCTTAGAAAGTACTCATGAAAATTATAATAAGTATTTGATAAAAGCCATTAAAGCAACCGCAGGAAAATGGAAACCTGCAGTTTGGGAGGGAAAACCCATAAATACTGAAATAAAGATGGGCTTTGATATGGGTTGGACTGAAAAAATGAAGAATAAAAACGGAAATGATGCTGCTCAAAAAGATACTGTTGATTCTAATGAATCGGATTACTATCTGATGCAAGGTAATTTTTATATGGAAGAAAAAAAATATAACTTAGCAATCAAAGAACTTACAAAGAGCATTGCTTTAGACCCCCTAAATATTGATGCTTATTATGCTCGTGCAGCAGTTTATGTTCTCACAAAAGAGGTGCAGAAAATGTGTCTAGATTTGCAACAACTTAAAAATATGCAACAAACCAAAGGAACAGAACTTTGGAATAAATTTTGTCAAGACAAAAACAAAACCCCTTCGCAAAACTAACGAAAGGGTTTTATATATTTTCTAAGTTTACGAAATCCAACTAAACTGATACTCGATGTTTGGTATTTTCGTACGTTCGGCTACTCTTCTTAATCTACTTGGCATGGCCATTAAGTAATCACGAGCTTTTTCGCCAGCATCATTCAAATTTTGAATACCATCAATCTTCCAGTCTTTCAACAACGACTCCATAATTTCGATGTAATCATAGGTTGTATAAACACCCAAACGTTGAGCAGCATCCGAAAAATGAGAGAATGTTTGTCCCAAATTTAATCCCGACTCACGCAAGAAGTGAGCTGGCATTGCGATTTTCTTCCTCATCATGTCTTCAAATGCCAACATCATCTCTGATGGATCAACTTCAAAGATATTACTTATAAATGTTTTGTATGCACGAGCATGACGCATTTCGTCAGCCGCAATTACACCACAAATTTTTGCTAAAGGTGTATTTCCATAATCTTTTGCCAATTTTGCAGTATTACGGTGCGAAATATTAGTCGCTAATTCTTGAAACGATGTATAAACAAAGTTTTTATATGGGTCACGACCTGTACCAATATCAAAGCCATCAGCAATAAGATATTGGGTTGATGTTTCCATCGCACGCATGTTCACACGACCCGATAGATACAAAAACTTATTTAATAAATCTCCGTGACGGTTTTCTTCGGCAGTCCAAGCACGAACCCATTTGGCCCAGCCGTTTGGTTCATTTACTTGGTCAACCCCCACAACTTCAATCAACCATGATTCATAGGTCGGCAGAGCTTCTTCTGTAATTGTATCACCAACTAAAACCGCAAGGTAATCATAAGGCAAATCTTTGGCAGTTTCTCTCAATTCTTTTACTTGAATCAAAAAGTCTTCACTTTCTGAATTTGGTAAAAAATCTGTTGGCTGCCAGTTTGTATCAATCGGTTTTAGAAATTCGTCAACAAAATAGTCAATTTTTTGACCAACGAATTTCATTACCTCTAATCTCATATTGGATAATTCCATATTAGTTTCTGAAATGTAAAGTTTAGTTTCAACAACTCTGCAAGATAATTCTTAATTTAGAAAAAAATGTATAATATCACACTTTTTCTGCAAACTATGTGCTTTTTACGTATTTTTGTACCATGAAAAAGATGATTGATTATATTCTAAGTTCGGTTTATTTGGTCTATTTTGGCCTATTACTAGTAGTGTTTCATGTGCTTCAAGTAGTAGCTTTTACTATTTTCGGCAGAAATGCCCAGCAGAAAGTTGTCCATATGCTGAATTTTTTCATTACTTACGGTTGGTATATTACTGGTACAACTGTGAAGTTTACACAATTGTTTGAGCTACCAACCGACCAATCAATAATTTTTGTTACTAATCATCAAAGCACGTTTGATATTCCAGCTATCTATTGGTTTTTACGGAAACACCAACCAATTTTTGTATCGAAAATAGAATTGGCTAAGGGAATTCCAAGTATTTCGTATAATCTGCGTAAAAGCAAAGCGGCTCTTATCGACCGTAAAGATGGCAAACAAGCAGTGAGCGAAATCTTGCGTTTGAGTAAATATATTGGTGAAAATAATTATTCTGCAGTAATATTTCCAGAAGGCACTCGTTCTCGCACGGGCGAAATGAAACCTTTTGCTGCAGGTGGAATAAATGCCTTATTAAAAAAAGCACCTAAAGCTTTAGTCGTACCGATTGCCATCAAAGGAAACAATAAATTTGACCCAAAAGGCGGACTTTTTCCCTTAGTTTCTTTCTCAAAACTTTCTTGGACAGTCCTTGAGCCTATCGAGCCAAAAGGTAAAACAGGTGAAGAAATTGCCAATTTGGCACATGAAGCTATTCGTTTAGTTATTGAAGTGTAAAGAACTTGATTTTGATAAAATTTTAGAGCCCGACTTAAAATTCCAAGTTGGGCTTCTCTACAATAGAATGAACAATATACACTCATTAAAATTAAACGCCAGCCGTTTCGACTTCTGAAGCGATTTTTTTCACTAAACCTTGCAAAACCTTTCCTGGACCACATTCTACAAATTTTGTTGCACCATCGGCTACCATATTTTGTACTGATTGTGTCCAACGAACTGGTCCAGTAAGTTGTGCAATCAAATTTGCTTTGATTGTTGCCACATCGGTTGATGGTTGTGCATTTACGTTTTGATAAATTGGACAGCTTGGCGTCGAAAATGTTGTTCTTTGAATCGCCGTGGATAATTCTTCTCGAGCTGGTTCCATCAATGGTGAGTGAAATGCTCCACCAACAGGCAAAATTAATGCTCTTTTTGCACCAGCAGCTTTTAATTGTTCGCAAGCCACAGTTACAGCTTCGATTGTTCCTGAAATAACTAATTGACCTGGGCAATTATAGTTTGCGGCAACTACTACGCCGTCGATTCCTGCACAAATATCTTCTACTACATTATCGGCTAAATTTAAAATTGCAGCCATTGTTGATGGATTTATCTCACATGCACGTTGCATCGCATTGGCACGTTGCGAAACAAGTTTCAATCCATCTTCAAACGATAATGCTCCTACTGTCACCAAGGCCGAAAATTCTCCCAAAGAGTGACCGGCAACCATATCGAGTTTAAAATCTTCGATGGTTGAAGCCAAAATTACTGAATGCAAGAAAATTGCAGGCTGAGTTACATTGGTTTGTTTAAGCTCTTCGTCAGTTCCATCAAACATTATTTTTGTAATTTCAAAACCTAAGATTTCATTGGCTTTTTCAAACATTTGGCGGGCAGATTCCGAACTTTCGTAAAGATTTTTACCCATTCCACTAAACTGAGCCCCTTGCCCAGGAAAAACATAAGCTGTCATATTTTATTACTGGCTACTGGAAAATTAGTTATTGGTTTTGGGTTATTCTTCCTCATTCCCTAACTCAAAACACAACATTTACTTTGTTTGTAAACTTTTTTTAATGTCAATTCTTTCCGAAACCACCATTGCCATTGAGTATCGATGCTTGATGGATGAATAATAACGCTCGGCATCTAATCTTGAAGCAAAATCGCCCGCTTTGAGTTTGTAGGTTGGTTGGCTGAAGGTAAGATAGGTATTAAGTTCGGGAAAGTTTTGGTAAATAAATACTTTTGCTTCATCCACGTCTCTGCGGTCATTACCTACATAAACTTGAATTCGATAACCATTTGAAAATCGAACGTTTTTGTTTCTTTCAGCTATAGAGTCAAGAAAAATATCAACTTGCGAATTTACTTGCTGTGGAAATTGAACGGCTATTCCGCTGGACTTTTCTATAGTAGACACTTTTTCACTCAGTGATGCTGTTACGGGTTTAGAGTCGTATTTTACACGAACATCCGAAAGTTCTTCTTCATAATTACCAATTCCAGTATTATTGTTTTTAGAAGGTGTTGACGACCGACTACAAGCACCAATAATTATTGATAGACAAACACAAAGTATTACTTTTGAAAAAATCTTCATTGTATATTCTTTAGTTTTTGGGCAAACCTCACTTTTATTTAGAATTGACGGTCAAAATTATAAAAATATTCTTTCTTAACGATAAAAACATCAAAAAGATGTTGGTATGGCTTAATATAATTTACTTCGGTTTCAACAAAAACCCACTCTTATCGAATGATAAAGTGGGTCTTATATGGCTTATTTATGGTTTTTTTCTTGTCTCGAATCTCATATCCAAAGTCTATTTTTTCGCCATTTCTTCTTCTTTTAGGCTTCTACGCAAAATCTTACCAACATTTGTCTTTGGTAATTCGGTGCGGAACTCAATGTGCTTCGGACATTTGTAAGCAGTGAGGTTTTCTTTACAATATGCCTTTATTTGTTCGGCTGTAAGGTTCTGGTCTTTTTTCACTACAAAAACTTTCACAGCTTCGGTCGATTTTTCATCTGCGACTCCAATACATGCAACCTCCATAACTCCTGGACAATTGGCTACTACATCTTCGATTTCGTTTGGATAAACATTAAAGCCTGAAACCAAAATCATATCTTTCTTTCTATCCACAATCTTAAAGAAGCCATCGGCACTCATTACTCCTACATCGCCCGTCTTGAACCAAGATTTTCCTTCACTGTCAATAAATGTAACTTTAGCAGTTTCGTCTTCTCTATTATAGTAGCCTGCCATTACTTGCGGGCCGTGAGCTACAATTTCGCCCGCTTCGCCAATTTCTGCCCATGTTTCATCATCTCTCAAGATTTTGACTTCAGTGCTTGGCCACGGAATTCCGATTGTGCCAACACGATTTTCACCGATAAGTGGATTCGATGTAAGCACAGGTGAAGTTTCTGACAAACCATAACCTTCTGCTGGAAGATTTCCAGTCAAATCTTTCCAACGATTGGCCACAATACCTTGTAAAGCCATTCCGCCCGCCGATGTAATAATTAATTTACTAAAATCAACTTCTCCGATTTTTGGATGGTTCAATAAACCGTTATACAAGGTATTCACGCCGGTAAATACATGAGGAGGATATTTTTTCAAATCTTTGATGAAAGCCTCCAAATCACGAGGGTTAGTGATGAGCAAATTCATCGTGCCTGTTTTTAAGGCCGTAAGAGCATTTACAGTAAGGGCATAAATATGATAAAGCGGTAATGCCGCTACCACAACGGGTTTTTCATCGGTAATCTTATCAGTCAAAACGCCTTGCCATACATTATTGGCTTCCAGGTTTGAGACAATATTTCGGTGCGTCAGCATTGCACCTTTCGAAACGCCCGTAGTTCCGCCTGTATATTGAATAAAAGCTATTTCCGAATTATTCATTGATGGCTTTTCCCAAGTTTGGCTTGCACCTTTATTTACTGCATCCATAAAAGACTGTGCAGCAGGCAAGCTAAACGCAGGAACCATTTTCTTGACGCTCTTCACCACAAAGTTCACAATTTGCTTTTTAGGAAAACCAAGCATATCACCCAATTCTGTCACGAAAACATGCTTAATAGCAGTATTTCCTATAATTTTTTCAAGGTTTGATGCGAAATTTGCCACAATCACGATAGCTATTGCACCTGAATCTTTAAACTGGTGTTCCATTTCGCGTGGCGTGTAAAGCGGATTGGTGTTTACGACCGTAAGTCCCGCACGTAATGCACCAAACATTGCTACTGGATATTGTAATAAGTTCGGCATCTGAATGGCAATTCGGTCGCCTTTTTGCATTCCCATATCTTGCAGATATGCCGCAAAATTTCGTGAAAGCGTATCGAGTTGACCGTAAGTTATTTCTTTGCCCATACATGCGTATGCCGACTTATGACTAAATTTCTTAAAGCCATCTTCCATCAATTCTAAAATCGAAGGATAAGCTTCTGGATTAATTTCGTAGGGAACACCCTTTGGATAATATTTTAGCCAAGGGTAAGTTTTAGTGGTAACAGGCATGTTCTTATAGTTTGTTTGTATTTTTTTGTGTAAAAATAAGACGATTTATTGATTAGAATTGATGAAAAAGCAAAAAAATGTCTGATAATCAGAATATTTAACCTGTTTCTAATATTAGAAGCACTTTTTGGATTAATTTTGTCAAGCCTTTTGTGAAAATATGAAAACAAAAAGGGTTTTTAATCAATAAGTTAATTATATAAATTCCTTGAATACTTTTCAAAACGAAAATTCGGATATAAAAGTCAGTGTCATGGTTTTGACTTATAATCACGAAAAATTTATTCGTAAAACCCTCGATTCGATACTTTCGCAACAAGTCAACTTTAAATTTGAAGTTATCGTTGGTGATGATGCTTCTACTGATTCAACGGCTGAAATCGTTAAAGAATACTACGCCAAATATCCAGATATTATTGTACCAATGCTCCATGAGAAAAATCTCGGTGGATTTGGTAAAGCCAATACTTTGGCTGCACTTGCTATTGCTAAAGGAAAATACATTGCCCCAATGGATGGCGACGACTATTGGACTTCCGACCAAAAACTTCAAAAATTGGCCGATTTTTTAGATCAAAACTCTGACTTCGTTGCATGTTTTCATAATGCTGAAATTATTTTTGATGATGATTCTCACCCGAATCAGTTTGTGAATGCACCTGACCAAAAGGAAATCCTTATGGTCGAGGATTTTATTGGAGAAGATGAAGTATGGTTTATAGCAACTTCGGCTATTTTATTCCGTAATGGTGTAATTACGCATTATCCACAATGGTTTCATGCATCAAAAAGTGGCGATATTCCTCGCTATATTTTGTTGGGAAAAGGTGGAACTAAGTTTAGGTATATCAGCGAAACGATGTCTGTATACCGCAAAAACCGTAATAGCGGCATGAGTTTTACGGATGGCTATAAAGATTTTGATTTCTTACAAAACCGCATCGGAATGTATCGTGGAATTGACAAAGAATTAGATTATAAATTTCACGAAACACTTAATAAAAACATTGCACGATATTACCTGATGATGCTTGATAGTAAGCAGTTTGTTGGAAAATACTTTAAACAGATGCCAACGGCGATTACATATTTAAGATTAGCAAAACCAAGTCGAGAGAAAAGAAACGAGATTATAAGAGAATACATTTTTCCAAAATGGCTAAGTAATCTTTACAGTTTCTTTGCTCTTCTACCTCATCGAATAAAGAAAAGTTTTTAGTGTTGTATTTATTGCCAATTGTTTTTTAACAATTGTGTAACAAAATTCACAACCTGCAACAATGTATAACATTACAAAATATCATGGCACCAAAAGTAAGCGTTTGTGTTCCGACTTATAATCACGAAAAATATATTAGTCAGACCCTCAATGGAGTTTTGATGCAGCAGACAAATTTTGAGATTGAAATCGTAATCGGTGATGACGCTTCAACTGATTACAATCAACAGATTATTCAGGAATATGTTGATAGGTACCCAAATATATTTCAAGCGTTTTTACATAAAGAAAATCAAGGCCCGAAAGAACCAAAGGAGTTTGGTGGTAGAAATAATGTTTTGGGACTTCTGAAATCCTGTAAAGGCGATTACGTAGCACTTTGCGAAGGCGATGATTTTTGGACAGACCCTCTGAAACTACAAAAACAAGTAAATTTCATGGAAAAAAACAAAGATTATGCTATTTGTCACCATAATATGCGAGTAATTTATGAGGATAATTCGCCCGAACATTTTTTCAATGATGAAAACCAAAAAACTGAGTCGAGCATTGTAGATATTTTGGAAGACCGTTGGTTTATTGCTACTGCAGCTACTCTATATCGAAATATTTTCCGTAAACAAGAATTTGTAGAATGGCATAGCCGTGCCGCAGCAGGTGATTGGGCGTTGGTAATTCAGTTGGCCGCAACAGGGAAGATTCATTACATCAATGAAACAATGGGCGTTTATCGTAAGCACCGTGGTGGCCTGAGCAATGTACAATCTTTAACCAATTTGTATTTTATACGAAACCGCCAACAAATGTTTACGGATATTAACGAATGGTTAAATTTCAAGTACAATACCACGATTCAGCAAACACTGATATCCTACCAAAAACAAATTCAAACACTTGAAGCGAAATTTTATTAATTTTACAAAAATTATGGTTTAAAGCAGTATGCCTTTAGATATATGCTCTTAAATTTTTTAACAAATATAACTTGCTTAATGCCTATTGCGTAAAGCTTAAAGCAAATTCAAGGGTTTATGTCTTACAAAATAGCAATAGTTTCACCTCTTTTTAATGATTGGGATTGTCTTTATAAACTCGTTGAAGATGTTCGTAAAGTGCTTTCGCCTACCCAATTTGCTGATTATCGAATTATTGTTGTTAACGATTGTTCGAGTTTAGAAGTTGACGCTACGAAATTGGCTGGACATCCTGTTGAAATTATTCACCTCAACAAAAACCTTGGTCATCAAAAATCAATTGCAATTGGAGTTTCTTATTTAAATAAAAATTCGGAGCAAGATTTGGTTGTTGTCATGGATGTTGACGGCGAAGACAAGCCCGAACATCTGCCGATTTTATTGGAAGAAGCTATCGAAGATAATGCAAATAAGATTGTTTTTGCCCGCCGAACAAAGCGAAAAGAGAGTTTTTTCTTCAAGATTTTTTATAAAATTTACAAATTCATTTTTGTTTTTTTGACAGGAAAAGTCATCAATTTTGGCAATTATTCAGTTATTCCGAAGGGTTTGCTTGACAAAGTTGCCCATATTTCTGACATTTGGAATCACTATCCTGGCGGTGTTATTCGTTCTCGATTGCTTTATAAATCGGTTGGTCTAGAGCGTGGAGAAAGATATACGGGGAAATCAAAAATGAATTATACATCTTTAGTGATTCATGGTCTGAGTGCAGTAGCAGTTTATATCGATACCGTTTCTGTTAGATTGCTTATCGCAGTTTTATTATTTATTTTATCCGCTGTTTTTGGGATTTCTTTAGTTTTTATTTTTGATTACCATATTCCGATTTGGGGCTTACTCTTGTTTTTTGGAATTTTGAGTCAAGCATTTTTAAGTACTTTGATTTTAGTTTTCACGGTTCTTTCATATCGTGTAAACTTCAATTTTCTTCCTGCTGTACATTTTCAAGATTATATCCAAACCGTTGAAAAAATATAATTCCAATTACGAATTTAGAGTATGTATAAAAAAATCATCACCTACTTGTTGATATTTCTACCAATTATTGGCTTTTATGTATTTGTTTTTCATAATGCTTTCAATATCGGTTGGAATGACGATTGGCACGGAATCGAAGGTTTTTTGGCGAGTTGGATGCAGCAAGAAACGTTCTCCGAAAAAATAGCTTTGTTGTTTTCACAAATGTGTGAACACCGAATTTTGTACGTACGCCTTAGCACACTACTTTGCTACAATCTTTTTGGAGAGGTAAATTACAAGATTTTGATGCTCATGGGCGTTTCGTATCTGTTGATTTTACCTTTTGTTTTCTACCGAGTTTTGCGAGAAATCAATTTAAAATTGGCTTATCTTATTCCCATCATTTTTATTGTTTTTAATACACAACCCATAGAAAATATCTTTTGGGCGATTACTTCTCTTCAACCTAATACTGTTATAATTTTTGGTCTTTGGGGATTTTCTCTTTTGTTATTCTACAAGCAAAAATGGGCTTTTTACTTAGCTAATGTCTTGTTTTTTATAGCAATGTTTACGAATGGCAACGGAATGTTTTCATTTGTAGCGGCCATTCCTTTGATTTTGTATGCTCGCACACGAAGCGAGAAAATACAATTTTTGGTTTTTACTGTTTTTTCGTTTTTGCTCTATTTCTCAGATTTTAAACAACCAGGTATTCGTCCTGATGTCAAAATAAATTTCACACTATATCCACATATCATTATCGGAGATATTTTTGCGTTTTTCGGTTCACCGATTGACAGCACTGTTCAGTTTTACAGCACAAATCTTAAATATACAGTTGCCATTGCAGCAGGTGTTTTGATGCTTGGTTGGGTATTATATTTAATTTTAAGCTTTTTATATTTTTGGTATCTGACTACTTATAAAGGATTTACAAAAGAAAAAACGAGTGCTCTTTACCAAACTATCTTGAAATACCCCAAATTCAATCTTTACTTATTGTCTGCTTTCATATTTGTTGGTTTGAGTGGAGCAGCTTTTGCAGCTTCTCGTGCCAGTCAAGGGCTCGAACAAGCATTTGCAAGTCGATACAAAACAGTTTCGTTGATTTTGTTTGTGGTGGTTTATCTAAGTTTCTATAATATTATTAAAGCTAAAAACTGGAAAAAATATTTACAGATTTCTATATTCGCTACCATATTATTTAGTGCGTTTTCGTACTTCGAAAGTTGGGATGATGTTGAAAACCGCAGAAAATTCTTCGGAACAACGATTTTAAACTGGAAAAATAATGGACGGTATTATTATTACGCCTTCAATAATTCCAGAAATCCTGACGACCATGCCCCAATCAGTACTTATCAACGACTGCCGATTCCTCCGTACAACTATGCAGGTTTTGTGCATGGAGTTATGAAGTACGTTAATGACATTTTGTGGATAAGTCGTGTACATTTTAAAAACTACACACCACCTGCCGAAATTGATGATTTGTATCAAGCTTTATATAAAAACCAAATTGTAGCTAACACGGGTGAACAGGTAAACGTCACGGAAGGCTCAAATACTTTCAATATTGAAATAAATAAGGTTTTTGTGCTAGCCAATAAACGATACGACGGTTATTACGCTATTTTTAGCAATAATACGAATCGTTTGGCTTTTCATTTTGAAACACAAGCTAATAAATTTACGACATTTCTTATAACTCAACAATATTACAATAATCATATTAATATGATTATTGCCAAGCCCGATTTGCCAATTGGAAGTTTCAATATGCAAATCGGAAAACTCGAAAATGGCAAATTTAAAGTTTTAAAAGAACAAGTGATAGAAATAAAATAACTTTAGTAGCGAACCGTAACGACGGCGGCCGACGTCACGCAATTAAATAAAAACAAATCAAATAATCCCTCCTAAGGTAAAAGGAGAATGGACTTATGGAAAAACTAACAATCATCGGTGGTGGAATGACGGGCCTTGCAACGGCCTATATTGCAGCCAAACAAGGTGTGAAAGTAACAGTAATTGAAGGAAGCGATAAATTTGGCGGACTTCTAAATACCTTTGAAATAGGTGGAAACCAACTCGAACACTATTATCACCACTTTTTCACGCAAGATGCTGAACTTCGTTGGTTGCTCGAAGATTTGAAAATATCTGATAAAGCATTTTATAAAAAAACCACAATGGGGGTTTTTCGTAATGGGAAAATATACGATTTCAATTCACCGATTGATTTACTGAAATTTAGGCCAGTTGGTTTAGTAGGTAAAATTCGTTTTGGCATGACGAGCCTTTATTTGGGAAAAATGGCAAAATGGCGAGAAAACGAAGGAATTCCGACACTTGACTGGTTTTATCGTTGGGCTGGCCGAGATATTACCGATGCCCTTTGGAAGCCAATGCTCAATATTAAATTTGGGCCGTATGCCAATAAAGTTCCGTTGGCTTGGATGATTGGCCGAATGGCACAACGCCTAAACTCACGAAAGGGTGGTGACGAACGCCTCGGCTACATCAACGGCAGCTGGAAAACCTTGATGGACACGCTGATTTCTCGTTTGGAGCAAATGGGCGTAGAATTAATCAAAAATGAGCCAATAGAAGAGTTTAAGATAATAAACGGGCAGGTAGAAGGCATCATTACAAAAAATATGACAATTGATGGAGGGAAGTTTCTTTTAACAATTCCGTCGCTTTATTTCGATAAAATCAAAAATTGTCCCCTAAATGCCAATGGCGTTGAATATTTTGGGGCAGTTTGTACGATTTTGGAATTGAAAAAATCGTTTAGCCATATTTATTGGATGAATGTTGCTGACGAGGGTTATCCTTTCGGTGGCGTTATCGAACACACGAATTTCATCCCGAAGGAAGAATATAACGGCTCACATATCGTTTATCTTTCTCGTTATTTTGCTATGAGCGAACCTTTGGCAACAATGACGGAAGACGAAATTAAAGCAATTATGATTCCGCCATTGAAGAAAATTAACCCTGAGTTTTCGGAAGATTGGATAAAAAATGTATTTGTTTTTAAAACCAATACTGCCGCAACGGTTTGCGATTTAAACTTCTCAGCAAAAGTAACCAATTGCAAAACTGCTACCGAAAACCTATATTTGGCAAATATGGTGCATATTTATCCCGATGAACGCAGCACCAATAACTCAATTAGAGTTGCTGCCGAAGCTTGTAAGGCAATGGGAATAAATACAGATTTTGTACCTCACGGAGCTTCTCTTTCTGGTCAAATTGGGTTTTGATTTATACCAATTTTATTTTTCAACAATCACCCTTTAGAGGCAGAAACTTCGCCTGCTTGACAGTGAATATTATAAATAAATTCAATCGTAATTTTATCTTCAATATTGATTTCAAAATTATTCGTGCCCTCAACTCCTTAAAATAAATATTCTTTTATTTTAAGGACATTGTTTGTCTTTCCCAATACATAGACCAATGCCATCAACGTCCCCTACGTGCCTACGGGAGACATTGATGGATCGAATTTTAGTTCTGTTGTTTGTCTGTGTGGTCGGTCATATGATATCGCCTAACGTGCAGGTATTTAAGAAGGACTGGAAATAGAATTCCTGAAGTTTCAATCACTTCCAGAAGCCAAATAGCATTCCAAAAGTTCAATTACTTCCGTCAGCCAGTCTTTATTAAATACCATGTTGGCGGTAGTGCCTTTTGGTTCGATGTCTCTATTTTACTTCTTTTCAACTACAAATTTCACACTGTACCCAGTTTCAATTTTGTTTACGGTTATCCAATTCATATTAACTGCTAAACTCTTGCAAAGTCCTTCTTCACAAACTCCAAGATAATAGGTATATGTTTTATTAGTTTTATCTACTACAACAGATTTTTTGATAGTCAATTGACATTTTCCACTTGTAAACTTTCCTAACAATGTCTTACTACTAAAATCTATATTAGTTTGTTGAGTTGAACAATTACCATTATTCTGTAAATTTTTAAATTCAGATTCATTATTTATTATATATTCGTTTTTGGGTAAACCCGAAGCCAAGCAAACCCCTAATGAAACATCCTGAAATGACTCAGTATTATTTGGAATAATTGGGCAATTATTGCAACTCGTTAGAAAAGTTATGATAAGTAATTGGTATATTTTCATGATTTTGAGTTTAAATATTCTTAAATTGATTATTGACAACCTTGTATTCTTGCTTCAAATATTACATTATTTAGCGTCTCAAAGCCAGGTAAAATAGTAATATTATTCCCTGCTCTAAGTTGATAATATGAATTTTGAGCAACAGTTGAGTTTACTAAGTTTATAGTTTGAACTGCACTAATACTTGCAAAACCATTGTCTTGATATTGTATTGCAGGTCTTAATATAGTTGAAGTGATATTTAGATTATTTAAGCAAGGTTCTCGTCCTTCAAGGGTAGTATTGTCATTATTATTGGGGTCTAACCAGTCTTTTAATCTTTTATCAGAACCTCCTGGGTCATCCCTTGGGCTCTAAATTTACCGTATCGGTCAATTCCATCCAAGTTGTAGCATTGAGCAGTCCCGTAAGACAAGTCCCCTATAACTTTGAGGCTATTATTTAAAAGAAGTGGAGAACCTGATGAGCCTTGTGAAGTAGGATGATTATTGATATCCCAAGTTACTCTCCAAAAATAAGGGTTGGTATTTGCATTAAACGTCCCAACTGATACAGCTTTTTTCCCACCTTCTGCATGATGAATTCCTCTTATTTCATTTGGAAGGTCGTTCCTATCATTTCTATCCCAACCCAAGTAGTAAATATTGAATTCTGGTGGTGGGACATTGTCAAGTTCCATTAAAAACATATCAGATAGAGATTTTTTCGATCTGAAATTAGCACCAACCAAGCTATAATTAGGTGGACTTGAGGTAACATTGCAAATGCTGTTTTGAAAATGAAAGTTAAATATTGCTGTTGTTAAATCAGCACTTCCTCCACAATGTTCTGCGGTGTAAGCGAACGGTCTCAAATCACTATTGGGGACATCTTGATTTATCATTGAACCCGAACAAACATAAAAATTGTATTTATTTGACCAATAACATTTGTAATTGATGCAAGCAATAAGGCGATTAAAAATGATGTCTTAAATTTCATTTGAATGGAATTTTATGTGATTAAACAGTTTTAGTGTCTCTCGGCATTACCGCCAAAGTACAAGTATTTATGAAGAAGGGGGAATTTGGAACTCGTCAGCCCGTAACCGTTGCTGGGTTTTGTTCCAAAATTGAGTTAATCACAACTGCTTCATAATATTCCGTCCGCTGGTGAAAATGTTCATTAATGTACTGCTGTTCAATTACTTCCGTTCGCCCCCTTTTTCATAAATACATTGTTAGGGGCTTTCGCTTTTTCATCGTCCGCTATGCCCAGCTATATATTTTATTTGTCTTTAAAATTAAATATCAAAGACAACGTAAAAGTTACGATAAAAGACAAAATATAAGGAACAAAAATTGGCAAGAAAACTAACCACTCTTTGTGTAGTTTAATTAGTTTCTTATAATAATTGTCGTTTGTCGGGCTTAAAATCTGAAAATACCAGAATTATCAAAAAGTAACCGATTATAAATGTTATTAGATACCTTGAAACTTCTTTTAGACCTAATTGTCCGATAAGCCAAAAGGTCAGAGGAAAAATAATCAATAACCCTAACGCTCTAATTATTATAACAGACAATGCAAGTCCTTCATATTCCATAAATAATTAATATAGAACTGATGAAATTAGAATATCAAGATCAATCAAGAAAAGATTATTTATATATATGTATCTCATTCTCAAAAGTCTGCTCTTCTATAAGCTCTATTAAGCTCCATGTAGTTGCTATTAATTTGTAACTCGCCCTGCTCCATAATTATATCTTTCTTGTGGACTCAAAATATTACCTTGAAATCTTAATGATGGTGTAAGTCCTAAACCAAAAACACCTTTTCCTTTTGCCATAGAGTTGAGTAAATTAATTGTCACAGGTGATTGAGCTATATAAATTGGTTGTACCATATTAAATTGTTCATGATGATGGGTTTTTGTGTCTTCGCTATATCTTCCAAACTTCTTAAAATAGCTTCTTTTATTGTCATAGATATAAACTTAAAAAACGACTTACATTCCCTTATTAATCATTTAACCTCCCCTATTTTAATGTCTTCCGAGTATACAGTTATTCCTAAATTATATTCCTTATACAAGGGAAATACTGTCAACCTAAATTCTTTAAGGGAATGATTTTTTAAACTATCTAAATTGTCTGAAACCTGTTCGGAATAATGAAAAAATCTTCTTTTTTTCAAATCATTTTTTCCAACGTGTTTTTCTAAAGATTCATCCGAATACGGTATTATTACGTAATATAAGTTTTTCTTTGGTTTGCTTTCAGTATTTGAATCTTTTTGAGCCTCAGGTATGATAAACATGTATGTAATAACCGAAAATATAATTATTAGCACCACAATAATACCATGAATCCATGTTTTTGATGTATCGGAAAACTCATCAGAACTTGCCATTTCCAATTGAGAAGATGAAATAACAAAAATTATATAAATGATGAAAACTGCAGAAACCCATTTTGAATCAAGATTTAGTAATAGGGCTATTACAATACCTGAAGCCGTATAAATTAAATCCAAGCTAACATGTAAAACCTTGTGTTTATTTTTTCCGAATTCCTTATTATATTCCTTCTTTAATTTAAAAAACCTTACAACAAAAACTAAAGTAAATAGGGCTAAATAGTAAATTATGTTTTCCATTTTTTTTTGCGATTAGATTTAACTTTTTTGACATTGGCTATAATGTGTATAGCTTGTGATCAGATGGGGAATTTGAAACACCTTTGCCCAAACGTCTGCCGATATAAATTACTGATGTTGAGTAACTTACAATTGTTCAATAGGATTCCTTCTGCCGGAACAAAATGGAGCCGCCCATTCGGTACAATAAAGTTACTATTGTAGTTACTTCAGTCAGCCTTTTTTCATAAATACTCCTATATTTTTCAAAATAATTTGTAAGCGTTATCTAATTTGGGCTAATAACTACTTAATAACGTTGTTTATTGGCCTTGTAACTATCCAAAAAGGTTATTTTTCTTACCATTTTGGACTTATTTTGGACAGCCAAGGGTCAATAGCCAAGTTTCACAGTATGGTAATAAGTTTAAAGAACTCTCTTTAGCTGTTCGCAAATTTGTCGATTAATATTATCCTGTTTCTTAAACTCAAACATCCAAATTATCAAACGGTCTTTTTGTTTGATCAAAACCACAATTAA
>Ga0114967_10001981_pt1 | contig 17194 bp, 10 predicted proteins | sample M_130628_MF_Meta_FD_92639 | JGI IMG/M metagenome (GOLD analysis project Ga0114967, IMG submission 92639) | Freshwater microbial communities from Lake Montjoie, Canada to study carbon cycling - M_130628_MF_MetaG | ecosystem: Environmental > Aquatic > Freshwater > Lake | place: Lake Montjoie... | reverse complement strand
CCGGTCACGTTGCGCAGCAAGGCAATCGGGAACTGTGTCGGGTTGAACGGGTCATCGGTCGGCGAGGACTCCCAGGTACCCGGGATGGCGATCAGGTCGACGTCGGGGCAACTCGCGTCCTGGAAGGCCGGCCGCGGCGTGCGCCCGGGTTGGCTCGTCGGCGGCACAGCGGTCGGTGGAATGGCCGTCGTCGCCGGTTCGGGCCGGCGCACCACGATCACGATGATCGCCACCACCAACCCGACCACCAGTGCAACAGCGGCGGCGGCGATTAGTGCCAGGATTCGGTGCCGTCTGCGGCGATCAGTCTTTCCGGACCTGCGGACCATGTCTCAGCAGAGCCGTTGACCGGCAAGAAGAATGTAGTAGTCAATGGCCGCGTCCGCCTGGATGGCGGATGCCGACTGCGGCGACGACGCGTTGGAGTCGGCGACATCGCTGCGAACCATGGGGGCCACGTAATCCCTTACCGCCTGGTCGCTCTGACCGGCCGCACGGGCCTGGCATACGTAGGAACCGATGCTCAGCGCACGCAATTCGGATGAGGGGTGGACGCCGGCGGCGATGAGTCCGTCGAGATAACCGCGTTGGACCGGGGTCAGATCCAACGCGCTCGATTGGGGTCCCGACTCTGGCGACACTCCCATCACGACGCCCTGATCCGAACCTGCACTCTGCTGCGACGGCAGGGCCACCGTGCTCATCAGATCCGCCCCCGATGAGCTACAACCCGCGAGCAAGCACACCGCCGGACCGACGACTCCGGCCGCCAAGACCGCTCGCGATGCAGCGACGAAAACCGGTCGCGAAGGCGTTCCGAAGGGACGCCGACCCGTACCTGAAAGTTTGCTGAGCGAACCGCTACTCAAGCGTTGCACTGTTCCACAGTACCGGTTCGGAGAATGTGCACCAGCCTCCACGACGTTGCGGATACCTAACGGTTGTCACCGGGAAAAGTTCGCTAACCGATGGCGGCCGAGACGTCGTTGGCCAACGCGCCCAGCGCAGCGGACCACGTGCCCCAGTCATGGTTACCCGAGGCCGGGAAGTCGAAGTAGCCGTTATGTCCGCCCAGCGACCGATAGTGCGCATAGAAGGTTCGGTTGCTGCCCTGGGCCTGGTCACAGAATCCGATCATGGCGGCCGGGTCGGTGCAGGTGACTGCCTGCGGACTGAACACCCAGAGCCTGGTGTTGTTGGCCACCAGCAGGTTGGCGTGGACATTGGGATCGTGGAATTTCCAGCGGCCCAACTGCGGCGCGCCCCACATTGCCTCGACGTTAGCTCCGCTCGCGTTGATGCCATTCGAGATGGCGCCGTTGAGTTGGGTGTTCGACGGGGCCAGGAAGCCAGACATCGATCCGGCGTAGCTATAGCGGTCGGGATGGAAGGTGGCCATGGTCACCGCTCCCAACCCACCTTGAGAAGCGCCGACGATTCCGTGACCGCCCGGCGCGAGTCCCTTGTTGGCCGCCAGCCAGTTGGGCAACTCGTCGGCCAGAAAGGTCTCCCACTGCTTGGAGCCGTCCTGCTCCCAGTTGGTGTACAGGCTGTAGGCGCCGCCGGCCGGGGCCGCCACCGAAACTCCCCGGCCACCGAGGGTGCCCATCGCATTGCCCAGCGTCACCCAGTTGCTGACCTGGGGCGCGGCATTGAAGGCGTCAAGCAGCACCACGACATGCGGGCCACCGCCGGAGAAGGCGACCGGAATATCGCGGCCCATCGCAGCAGACGGGACCATCAGGTACTCGATGCCGGCAGCCGCGGCGGTCGGCGTCAGCGCACCCCACCCGGCCAGCGCCACGACCCCGGCGCACAGCGCCCGGAACAGTTTCAGCAGACTGCTCATACCCACCTCACGTCGACTCATCCGGTCTGTTATCCGATCGGACGCCGAATCGTAGTGAATCACACAGACCACGGGGTGGTTCCGGTATTGGTGCCGATCGCCCGAGGCCGGAGATTTCATGGTCCGGTCGCTGGGAGTCCGGTGTACGGGGGACTTTCTGGTGGCGGCGGAGCCAAACCGCACCGCGCCAGGTCGTACCTCGGAACCCGGTCGATCCGGTATCCGGTGTACTCCAGCGCGTGGTGCAGGTTGCCGATGAACCGTGGCCAACTCATCGGCTCCCGGATCGACTCGAGTTTCTCGACGGTTTTCGGGCACCCCAGCGCAATGCCGGCCTCTCGGATCCACCCCTCGTCGAGGTACTCCGGGATGTAGGGACGTTCCTTGAGCCATGGCCCCTCGGCGACCGCCCAGTCCGGGAAAAGGTTCTTGTCATGGCCGATTCGGGCGTCCCCCAGGCGCGCAGTGTGCGCGGCAAGCGGGTTGACCAGACCGATCTGGTCTATCACCCGGGTGTTGAGACCGACATTCATTCCCACCATGCCTAGATTGGTGAAAAAGACTGTGTGCGTAGCTATTTGGCGGCGCCAACTTTCCATAGAAACACCAGGTGGTGGAGGCGGCGGCGGCATAGCCGGCACCACATCCCACACGTCGTAGTTGCCCGAGGGCAGCAGCAGTGCTCCATCCGGGGTGTTGTTGATGGCGACCAGGACCGAACGCATCCGCGGATAGTCGAGATAATCTGCGGCGGTCAGCGGGTGGGCATGGCCGGTGGCCTGAGAATAGAACCGCCGCTCGTCGACGATTCCGGAGTAGGTCACCCGGGTGGCGTCAGAACCCATACCCGGTGAGTTCGCCGCCCACAGCGCCCAACCTGCCAGCGCGAGCCATAACGCGGTTGCGGCACCGCCCAGCACAGTGACTTTCTCTCGGGCGAACCCGGCGCGCCAGGACTTGCTGGGAGACCAGGCTCCGACACCCAGCACCACCGGGATCACCGAGACCGGGGCGAGCAGGCAGAACACCGGTGCCAGTAGAACGCGTCCGTGCATGAAGTCACCGCCCTGCCGAATCCAGTACATGGCCTGCACAACACCGCTGACGAGCATGAAAGCGACGACCGCGGCCGGATTTTGCAGCCGCCGGGACCATGACCCGCGACCGGGCGCCTCGCCCACCGAACTCCACCTCGGCCGCCCGGCCACCAGCACCAGACCCAGAGCGATCATGAGGAGCGTCGGAACCCACAGCGCGTAGGGCCCGGTGAAGTTGCCCAGATAGATCAGGCCTTGGCTCCACTTGCTGCCGGCCGCGTCCTTGGCCAACGCGGTCTGCGGTACCAGCAGTCCGTAGTAGCCCATCCGAAAGATCTGGTATCCGATCGGCAGGAGTCCACCGGCCAGCACGATGAGTGCCCGTCGCCGCCAGTCCCCGGCGGCGAGGATCATCATCACCAGCGCAAGTCCACCGATGAGGGCCAACTCAGGCCGGACGAGAACGCTCAACCCGGCCACGAACGCCAGTGCGGCGTGCAACCGCGGCCGCGCTGTCCGGGCCTGCCCCCAACCGACCATCATCCACCACAGCAGGCCAAGCCAGGCAGTCACCAAACCGTTCTCCAAACCGGAGGTGGCGAAGTCACGTGCCGGCGGCAAGGCGATGTAGACCAACGCACCCGCCGGAAGGATCAACGCGGTGCGACCACGAAGGCCCGGCGCGTACAAGCGCGCCGCCCCCAGCATGGCCATCATCACACCGGCCACACTCAACGCCAGGGCCAACGCGAGCGCGACGTACTCCAACCGCATCGGACCGCCGATAACGCTGCCGACGTACATGAGGTAGGTCCATGCGGTGGAGGTGTTGGACTCGACCCGCTCGCCCGGGTTGAACACCGGACCATTGCCCACCAGCAGGTTCCGGACGGTCCGCAATACGATCAGGCCGTCATCGGCGATCCAGCGCCGCTGCCACGCACCCCATGCCCACAACGCCACGACCATGGCAACCGAGGTCCACAGACTGACTCTGGTGAGCAGCGAGTTGCCAAACCCGGCCCAGAGGTTTATCCCCGAACGCCTTGCGGACGAAGCGGTTTCGGGACCGCCGGGGTCGGCAGCCGCCGCGCTAACCCAGGGCGACGGCGGCAATGACGGTTCCGATCCAGATCAGTGCGAGCATTTGCAGGATGCGGTCGCCCAATGCGATCTCCTCAGGCTCGCCGGCAAGTCCGCCGTCGATATCGACCGCATACCGCATGATGGCGATCGTGAACGGGATGATCGACACGGCGAACCACGAACCTGTTCTACCGCCACGCTCAAATGCCCACAGCGCATAGCAGAGGACGACGGCAGTCGCAGACAGCGTCCAGACGAAAGTAAGATAGGTGCTGGTGTAGCTTTCCAGCGACTTGCGGATCTTTGCGCCGGTGCGCTCGGCCAGTTGCAATTCGGCGTAGCGCTTGCCGGCCGCCATGAACAACGATCCGAAGGCCATCACCATCAGGAACCACTGCGATAGCGGAATTCCCGCGGCAACACCGCCGGCGATCGCACGGATCAGGAACCCCGACGACACAATGCAGATATCAAGCACCGCTTGGTGTTTGAGCCCGAAGCAGTAGGCCAGTTGAACTCCGAGGTAGACGGCCATCACCACGGCCAGGTGGGGTGTCAGCCACCACGAGATCGCCAGGCAACCGAGGGCAAGCGCAGCAGCAATAGCGTAGGCGAGCCCGACCGGAAGCACACCGGCCGCGATCGGCCTGAACTGTTTGGTCGGGTGGGCCCGGTCCGCCTCCACGTCTTGAGCGTCGTTGACGAGGTAGATGGCTGAGGCGGCCATGCAGAAGACCACGAACGCCACCGACACCTTGAATGCGACATCGCGGAAGTCATAACTGACATTGCCGCCGAGGGCGGCCAGTGGTGCGACCAACACCAACAGGTTCTTCACCCATTGGCGGGGGCGGACGGCTTTGATGATGGCGGCGAAGAGATTGCTCGGCGGACCGGCGACCCGAGTCTCACTCATGAGGGCTCACGTGGCGTCTCCTTTGCGGGACCGACGAGGTGGGTGACGGTCCGCGCTACCGTGGCGCCGACGGCGATCCCGGCCAGGACGTCAGTCGGGTAGTGCACACCGAGTACCAGTCGCGACAGCGCCATCAACGGCACCAGGGCCATCGGCAGGGGCGACCGGGTGGCACGGCACAGCAGCATAGCTGCGGCCGCGGTGGACGTCGCGTGTGCGGATGGAAAGCTCAGCGAACTTGGCGTGGCCACCTTGACCTCGATATCCCGGTGGTGCGGTCTGCTGCGTCGCACCACTCTCTTGATCAGTATCGACGCGGCATGTGCGGCCACGGCGCCGATTCCGACGAGTAGCCACTCGCGGCGGCGCCCCTTCGCCAGCAGTGCACCGGCGGCGGAGACTGCGACCCAACCCGCGGCGTGCTCGCCGAAATGTGACATGGCCCGTGCACCTGTCACGACCGGCGCCGAGGACAGCCTCGATTGCACGTCGGCCAGAAGCGCCGCCTCGCCGGTCGGCGGCCCGACGACGTCAGGCACCGATTGGCGATTCTTCCAACAGCACGGTCTCCCACTTCTGCTGGCTGGACAGCACGGGCAGGGCTTCGCGGTAGATCTTGCGCATGTGGTCGTACTTGCGAGCCAGCCGGATATGCAGGCGCAACGAGTCCTTCAGCAGTGCCAGCATCTTCGCCCGATCGCGCTGGCGGTAGACCACGCCACGGCCGTCGGCCGTGGTGACCGTGACGCCGTCGACCTTGCAGAGCAGAAACCACCGCGCATCCTGGGTGGGCACGTTGAGTTGTGGCCGTGCGTGGTGGTCCGGATTTTCCCTGCGGAGTTGATGAATCACGCCACGCGCGAGGCGTAAACCGACGGTCGGCAGCGCAACCGGAGGTTTGTGAACCCTGGTTCGCCCGCTGGGCGCAGGTAATGCGGTCGCACCCGATAGCACAACTGCGTCGGGGTACTCCTGACGCATCGCACGAACCTCGGGCAGCGCCGACTCCAGAATCGAGAAGATGTGCTCAGGACCGGCGAGGAAGTCGGCGATTGCCTTGTTCTGAATCGCGACGGTCGAATACTCAAGGCACAGAAGGTGTTTCAGGGTCGCCTTCCACGAGCTTGCCAACAGGCCGCGGACCGGCGCGTCCCAATGCATCGCGGACACCACCAGCCTGTTCCGGAGATGGAAGTAGGCCTGCCAATCGATCGCATCGTCCTTATCGCTCCAGGCCATATGCCAGATCGCCGTACCGGGCATGGTGACCGTGCCGTAGCCGTGCTCGCCCGCGCGCAACCCGTAATCGGCGTCATCCCATTTGATGAATAGCGGCAGCGGCTGACCCAGTTCCTCGGCTACCTGCCGCGGGATCATGCACATCCACCATCCGTTGTAGTCGACATCGATCCGGCGGTGCAGCAGGGCACTGTTGCCGTCTTCGTCATCACTGCTGAGTGGATATTTGGCGAAGTCGTGGTCGTACTCCGTGTGCGGCGCGTTTGTCCACATGAAGTTTCCACGATTGATCACCTCGCCCATGACGTGCAGGTGCGACGGCTCCTGCAGGTTGAGCATCTGTCCGCCGATCAGGGTGGGCGCCTTGGCGAAGCGACTCAGCGCCAGCGCGCGCAGGATGGAATCCGGTTCGATCCGGATGTCGTCATCCATAAAGAGGATCTGCTCGCAGTCGGTGTTCTTCAGCGACTCATACATCACCCGGCTGTAGCCGCCCGATCCGCCGAGGTTCGGCTGATTGTGGATGGACAGCCGGCGACCGAGTGCGGCGGCCGCGCTGTCAAAGCCCGGATGATTTATGGCCTTATCGGTTCCCTGGTCGACGACTATCACCGAGCCGATCACCTCGTCCACCAGCGGGTCCGACGTCAGCGCATGCAACGCGTTGACACAATCGGCCGGCCGGTTGAAGGTAGGGATCCCAACGGCGATATTGGCCCGACCGGGCGCCGTCCGCGGCGCGTACCAGCCTGCACTGTGCATGGTGCACTCGGTATCGGTGGTGATGTCGAACCAGATCCAGCCGCCATCCTCGAACGGCTCGAGTCCGATTTCGAACTCCGTTGCGGCCAAGCTGGATTCGTCGGTGCTGGCGACCGCACCGCCACCGACGCTAATGCGCGCCCCGGTGGCTTTTGACCGGTACACATCCACCCGGGCAGCACCGGTCAACTCGACCCGAAGCACTACTGATTCCAAAGTCGACCAGCGCCGCCAGTAGCTGGCCGGAAATGCGTTGAAGTAGGTGGCAAAGGACACCTCGGACTCGGCGGCGATCTGCAAATCGGTACGGCTGGCCGCGTGCGACCGGCGCGCGTTCGTCTCCGACTCCTCGATATAGAGCTTTCGCACGTCGAGTGGTTCACCGGGGCGCGGCAGGATCACCCGCGACAGCAGGCTTACGGCTCGGGTTTCACCCGCCGCAATGGGTCCGGATGGAATTTCGCTCATGCTGTACTGCTTTCGTCGGCACCGTCGGCCATCAACGGCGCACCATCGCGCAGATGAGGCACAAGGAGGTTGTCGTACATGTTCAATGCGCTCGCGATGGCCATGTGCATGTCCAGGTACTGGTAGGTACCCAGCCTGCCCCCGAATAACACGTTCGCCGCGGAGGTCTCCGCCCGGGCGCGGTGTCGATAGGCGGCCAGCACTTCCCGGTCGGCATCGGTATTGATCGGATAGTAAGGCTCGTCCTCGGCGTCGGCGAAGCGGGAGTACTCGCGCATGATGACCGTCTTGTCGTCCGGGTAGTCGCGCTCGGGATGAAAATGGCGGAACTCGTGGATGCGGGTGAACGGCACGTCCTGGTCGTTGTAGTTCATCACCGGAGTGCCCTGGTAGTCCGCGCACGGTAGAACCTCGAGTTCGAAGTCCAGGGTGCGCCAGCCTAGGCGTCCTGCGGCGTAATCGAAGTAGCGGTCCAACGGACCGGTGTAGACAACCGGCGCCGCCGGGGAGTCGGCCCGCAACTGGTCGCGCACGTCGAACCAATCGGTGTCGAGGCGTACTTCAATACGTTCGTCCGCGGCCATCTTCGTCAGCCACGCGGTGTATCCGTCGACTGGTAAGCCCTCATAGGTGTCGTTGAAATAGCGGTTGTCGAAGGTGTACCGCACCGGTAGCCGGTTGATGATCGACGCGGGCAGTTCCTTGGGGTCGGTCTGCCACTGCTTGGAGGTGTATCCCTTGACGAATGCCTCATAGAGTGGTCGGCCGATGAGCGAGATCGCCTTCTCTTCCAGATTTTGTGCGTCCGCGGTATCGATCTCGGCGGCCTGCTCAGCGATCAGCACACGTGCTTCGTTCGGGCTGTAGTACCGGCCGAAGAACTGTGCCACCAAACCCAGCCCCATCGGAAACTGATAGGCCTGCCCGCCGTGCATGGCGAACACCCGGTGCTGATAATCGGTGAATTCGGTGAACTGACGTGCGTAATCCCACACCCGGGTGTTGGAGGTGTGGAACAGGTGGGCGCCGTATCGGTGGACCTCGATACCGGTCTGCGGTTCGGCTTCGGAGTAGGCGTTGCCGCCGATATGGCCGCGCTTTTCGATGACCAGCACCCGCTTGCCCAGTTGAGTGGCCACGCGTTCGGCGATCGTCAGACCGAAGAATCCGGATCCGACAACGATGAGGTCGTTGGAGGTCATTGACGCCTAGGTTATCGGAACCGGACGGCACTGACCCCACCGCGAAGGCCGGCGTCGCGGGACGAAATTGTCCGCGAGGCGAAAGGGCTCAATGTCGCGATTGGCTCACGATTCAGCATCGTCACTCCAGTCTCATCAACCTCAGACGTAACATCACATACGTTAGCTTCGGAGCCGGCGCAGGGCCGGTTTCGACATAGTCCAGATTGAAGGAGACTCCCGTGCCGAACCGTCGTCGACGCAAAATCTCGACAGCCATGAGCGCGGTCGGTGCCATGGCCGTCGCAACCCCCTTCGCAGTGATTGGCGTTATCACGCTGTCCTCTCACCCAGCGCCCGAGCAACGCGAATTCACTCGGGCGGCCGTCGTCACCGACCTGCCCAACGAAATTCTGTCTGCATTGCAGCAGGGCCTGTCGCAGTTCGGCATCAACCTGCCACCACTGCCGACCGGACTGAGTCCGGCCGGTGCCCAGCCGGTGCAGAGCGGACCGCTGGCCCCGATGCTGACAACTCCGTCACTGACCAGCCCCGGTCTCACCACGCCCGGCTTGACCACCCCCGGTCTCACCGCACCCGGTCTCACCACACCCGGCTTGACCACACCCGGCCTCACCGCACCCGGTCTCACCACACCCGGTCTCACCACACCCGGTCTCACCACACCCGGCCTCACCACACCCGGCCTCACCACCCCCGGCGCGTCCGCTATTCCCTCGTTGACCGATCCCGGCCTGACGGCGCCCGGCTTGACCACGCCGGGGCTCACCACACCGCAGATCGGCGCTACGCCGGGACTCACCATGCCATCCACCGGCATTATCGGACTGCCCACTGAGCAGCCGATCAGCGCTCCACTGGGCCCGGTGGCCGGCACGTATCCGATCCTGGGCGACCCGTCACTGGGCTTTCCGGCACCCCAGGCCGCCAGCACCGGCATCATCGGCGACCTGAGCAGCGCCGCCAACCAGCTGGGCGTCGGTCAGGCGATCGATCTGTTGAAGGGCGTCGTCATGCCGGGTATCACCCAGGCCATGCAGGGCGCTGCCGCCTCGGCCGCCTCGGCCGCGCCGGTTGCTGCCGCTCCGGCCGTTGAGGCCGCAGGCGATGTCGCAGCGGTCGGCTGAACCCAATAGAACCTGGGCCTAACGAAGCCTGGGCCTAGTAAAACCTGGGCCCAATAAAACCTGGGCCCCGCAATACCTGTACGAAACGGCACCGCAGGGTGGGTCCGGCCGGTAGGCCACCCCGGAGAGACCCCTGCGGTGCCGTTGCAGGTCCCAATAGTCACATAGCCCTCAATAGTCCGTGTCGAAACGTCAGCAACAGCTTGCTCATACGTAACATCGCGGGTGTGACGTCCCGTCGTCCAGTGCCGACGATTCTCTTCACCGCCATCGCGGCGACCGTGGTGGCGGTTCCATTGGCGATCAACGGGATCCCCGCAACTGGCGGGCCGCACGGACCCAGTGCCGATGACACCGTCCTGACACGACAACCGTTGACCGGGGTGGGCGGCGGGGAGACGGTCCGCGAGATCAGTCAGCCGACGCCGTTCTCCATGGTCGCGCTGACCGGAAACGATCTCACCGCAACCTCAGCGCAGTTGCGGGCCAAGAAGCCCGACGGCACGTGGGGACCGTGGTACGAGATCCACAACCTCGAATCCAACTCAGACGACACTGTGGACGGCGGTCCGCGCGGCACCGACCCCGTCTTCGTGGGTTCCACCACGGCCGTGCAAATTGCACTCACCCGACCGCAGGACGCACCCATGACCGTCGCCGCGCCGGATACCGCCCTCGACGCCGGCCGGGAACTCGGATACATACCGGCGAATGCCGAACAGCCGATCGCGCAAAACATTTCGGCCGTTCTGATCACCCCACCGGAATCGCCGGTGGACACCCAGTGGACACCCCCGACCGCCATCCTCGGCCCCGGGCAGCCACCGAACATCATCAGTCGCGCTCAATGGGGTGCAGGCACCAGCATGCGGTGCGGAGGACCGTCATACGGCAACGGAATTCGCGCGGCCGTCGTGCATCACACCGCCACCGGAAATGACTACGCGCCAGAGGATTCGGCGGCCATCGTCCGATCGATTTACGCGTACCACACCATGACGCTGGGGTGGTGCGACATCGCCTACAACGCACTTGTGGACAATTACGGCCAGGTCTTCGAGGGCAGAGGCGGCGGTATCACGAAAGACGTACTCGGCTCTCACACCGGTGGTTTCAACCGCGACGTGTGGGGCGTGTCGATGATCGGCGACTTCGAGGACGAACCCCCACCCGACATCACCGTCAAGACGGTGGGTCGGCTGCTCGGTTGGCGCATGAGCCTCGACCGGGTCAACCCACTGAGCACCGTGCAACTGAAGTCCGCGGGCGGCCAGTACACCGTCGTCCCGGGCGGGAGTTCGGTGACCCTGCCCGAGATCTTCGCGCACCGGGATGTGGGTAACACCGAGTGTCCCGGTAAGGCCGGTTACGCCGCACTGGACCAGATACGCGCGATCGCGGCCGGCTTCACCGGTCCGCCAGACGTCATCGAATCCCTCCGAGGCGGGTCGATACTCGCGCGCTGGGAAGCTGACGGCGGTCCGGTCAGCCCGTTGGGCCTGCCGACCTCACCAGAGGCTGCAGGCAGCAGAGGCACGCGGTATGCAACCTTCGAGCGGGGTGCCGTGTACTGGTCACCCACGACCGGCGCCCAACCGCTCACCGGCGCCATCTACGAGGCGTGGGCCTCGCTGGGCTACGAACTCGGCGCCCTGGGCCTACCGACCAGTGCCGAGATTTCCGAGCCCGAGTGGATCGTTCAGAACTTCCAGCACGGCACCCTGAATTTCGATCGGCAGACACACAACGTCCTGCGGGTGATTGACGGCGTCACCCTGGTGATGCCCCCGACGCCGCTGGACGGGCCACCGGCACAGTTGGAGCGGTTCAGCCGAATTACACTGTCACGCTGAGACATCCCTCGTTATTGCGGAGTCCCGATCAGGACACCCTCCATCACACCGTCATTGGCGACCAGCAGTCCGCGGCCCGGCGGCAGTTGCGCGGCGCTGGTTCGTCCGAACACCTTCACATTCTGTGGATCGTTATCCATGAATAGCGTCGGAGCGCGCGAACCGGTGAGCTTCTGGATGAACGGGTTCATTGCCGAGACGCCGGCCCAATTTCCCGGAAGCCGGGTAACGAAGACATGAAGTCCGGTCTCCCGTCCGCGTTCGATCAGGTTCCATAACGGTGCCGTCGCGGCCGGCTTGCCCACGACTCCATTGGCACGCAGTTCATGTTCGTCATCAATCAGGACGAAGTGGTGCGGACCGGTCCAAGCCGGCCGAATCAGCAACTCCTGCTGCGTCAACCCCGAAGGCGGCAATCGATCGCGAATGATCTCAGCCAATTCGGCGATCGCCGCATCGATGCCGTCGGGCGTGTACGCGTAGGCACGTACGTGCGGCCCCGCGAGCCTGCCGATCAACGTCGTCTTCGGATCGATAATCGTGATCTGTGCCTGATCGGGGGACAGTCGCGCGGCAATCGCCTGGCCCAGTGCAGCCAAGGTGGTCGTCTTGCCGCAGCCCTGACGGCCCACCACCAGCAGATTCGGCAGCCGTCCGGTCTGCAGTGCCACCGGTTGCAGAGCACTCTCGCCGACGGCGAACGGGAGGTCCAACGACTCGGCCCCATTGGCGCCGGCGCGATGTCCAATCAGGATGTCGCGCAAAGCGATTCGCGCCGGAAGTCGCACCAGGGTCTCGACCTTGCCGACCCCGGTGCGTTCGGCGATGACCGAACCCACCTCGCGGGCGGCAACCCGCGCACCGTCTCTCCCGAGCAACTCGGGAAGTCCGACCAGTAGCTCGTGACCGGATCGTGTGACGCCGAACCCTGGCTGATCGGGAGTCTGACGCGCTGCACGCCGGTGCTCCATACCGGTACCCATCTGCGTCTCATCCGGATTGCTCAAACGCAGCTGGATTCGGGAGTTGGCCACGTTGAGCAGCGCCTGTTTCTGGCCGACGAACCACCCACTGGCGCTGGTAATCACATGGACTCCATAGGAGAGTCCCTGCCGGGCTACCGCAATCGCGCGATCCCCCACACCGTTGTCCTTGTCATAGAGATCACCGAAGTTGTCAATCACCAGAAACACGTCGCCGAACTTGTCCCGACTATCGGTGCCACCTCCACCGGATCCGAAACGCCGGTCACGGAATTCGGTGATGTCCATCCGATGCCGCTTAAACGATTCCTCCCGGGCACGGATGAGCCCTTCGACTGTGGCAATGGTCCGGGAAACTCCTTCACCGTCGGCGAGGCTGACCACCCCGGCAACATGTGGAAGCTCGGCCACCGGATCCAGCGCAGCGCCCACGCAGTAGAACGTCACCCTTGTCGGGGTGTACATCAACGCCGCCGTCGTGATCAGCGTCATCAGGGTTGTCGACTTACCACGCTGAGCAGTCGCGACCACCATGACGTTGTCCATCTCGACATCAATCGCATGCACCCGTTGGGCGTGGTCTTCCGGAACGTCCTCGATCCCCACCGGGAATACCAGACCGGGGTTCTGCCCATAATCGGTCCACCACGGCTTTCCGCGCCATCGCTGCACCAGGCTGTCAGCGGTTTCACTGGCCTCCAACGGCGGAAGCCAGATCTGGTGCGGCGGCCGCGCCGGATGGGCCCGCAGCGATTCCCCGATCACGTCGAGAAGCTTCTTCTTCCTGAATCCATCTCCGTGATAAAGGAATTCGTCAGGCTCCTGCGGATCAGTCGTGATGGCCGGGGAAGCGTTGTCCTTGACGCTGGGCGGTTGAAACTCCCAGGTGAGCGGACGCGGTTTGGTGAAGCTGACGGCGACTGTCCCGTGACCGCCGGCCGACGTCCGAGGGACGACGAATGGTGCCGATACGTAGAAGCAGCGAAACTGCTCGAGATCACGCGGGCCGACCTTCAACAGCGCATAACCGTTTTCCTTCGATGGCAGGTGGAGTGCAGCATCGCTGCCGATGACATCGCGGGAGTCTTCGGCGGTCTCGGCGCGCAGTGCCACCCTAAAGGCGATGTTGCTCTTCGCCTTGCTCAGCGACGACAGGTCCAGGCGCTGACCGCCGAGAGTGAAGAACACATTGCAGCCACGTCCCTCCTGTCCGATATGGATCACCAGATCTATCCATTCGGGGTGGTGGTGAAACAACTCCAGGTACTCGTCGATAATGACCAGCAAGATGGGAACCGGTTCGAGGTCACGGCCGGCGAGGCGCATTTCTTCGTACTCGTTCGCGTCCCGCGCGCCAGCATCCTTGAAAAGCCGGTATCGCCGGGCGATTTCGCCATCGATCGCCTTGCGCATGCGCTCAGCGAGATGCCTTTCATCTTTACCTAGATTCGACAGTGATCCGGCCACGTGCGGCAGACCGGCTAGGTCCTGTGCCGCGGACTCGAACTTCATGTCGACGAATATCACGATGAAAGTCTCCGGCGAGTGGGTCAGCGCGATCCCGCTGCACAGCGCCAGGAAATACTCCGACTTGCCGGCACCTGACGTGCCGATCACCACGGAATGGAATCCGTATCCGGCGAAGTCCTTAGCGCGCAGGATCACATATTGCAGATCGCCGCCGGCCTTGACTCCGACGGGCACCATGGCCCACCGTGGATCGCCCCGGCCTCTGCTATGTGCCCACAACCGATCCAGGTCAAGCTTGCGCGGGTCGCTGATGTCAAGAGCGCGCAAGAATTCGCCGCCCTGGCTGTCGACGTCGGCGAGTTCGACCGCCGTCGTCGGCGACCACCGGGCCAGCGCCCTGGCGTACCGGCCGGCCGTGCTCTCCGCGAGCATGTCGGCCACGGCATAGAAGGCGCCGCGATGGCGCAGACGGCCTTCGCGAAGTTCGAAACCCTGTTCTTCGTTGGAAAAGCCGACACCGATACCCGGTCGGGTTGCCAGGCGAAGCACGGTGATACCCGCCATGCCTTTTTGGCCCGTCACTGATTCCCAGTGCTCCGGCGTTCCGGCGTTATCGTCGACGATGATCCAATGCGGACCCGGTGCCGGGGTGACTACCGACTGCCCCGAGAGCGACGGGATTGCTCCCGACGGCGGTGTCCACGGCCCTCTCCCCTTACGGTGTAACTCCGCGTCTAGGGCGTCCTCGAGGTCGGCCGGCGAGGTGAACACCAGGCGCCGCATGCCGCAGGCGTCGAACATTTCATCGTGATGGTTATGTGGAAGCCAGACCAGCCACGACCATTGATCGGGGTATCGGGTAACAACCATCAGCTTCAAATCGCCCGGACTGTGATGGACCGCGAGTGCGCACAGCACTGATCTCATCAACGCATGCAACTCCCCGAGGTTGTCTGCGACGAAACTGAAACCGGGTTGCGAACTCAGGCTCACAACTTTGCCGATATCGCGAATCTTGCTCTGCTCCAGGATGAAATCCCTAAGCGCACGCCCGGTGACCGGTTCCAATTCCTCGCCGACTGGGACCTCCGGCCATTGCAGCGACACGGCGGAATCCGTCGTTGACTGCAGCCCGATGCCCAGCCTGACGTCCAGGAAGTCCGGATCACCTACCCGACGCTCCCACATCCGCGGCCCACCGATGATCGTGTCGTAGGTCTGCGGGTCACCGTGAACGAACTGTTGACTGCGGCGCTGCTGCTGAGTGGTGCGCTGAACTTCGTCACGATCCTCATCAAGGGAGCGAAGATACATTCGGCGCTGCTTCTCCTGTTCGCCCCAGCTGACCCGACGACCGCGGCCGAAACGGCCGCTGAACATCAGCGCCCCGAAGCCCACGAGACCGATCAGTGGGAAGAACCCGGACTGCAACGACCGGGCGCCCGAGGTGTACACGACCACCAACGTTCCGATGATGCCCACCAGCAGAGCCGGCGCGGCAATCATGAGCAGAATGTTGCGTGGTTCCCGCTCCGGTAATGCCAACGGCGCGGCGACCACAACACGTACCGGCGGCACCACAGGTGCCGATGTGCGAGCGCCCCGGACGAAGCCCTTCTTTGACATCGTTATCCTCCTGCTCTGGTGTCTCCGGATGCCGGCACCACGGCCATCGCGCCGCCCGGGTCGATGGTGTCGCGGGCCAGCAGTGCGCCCGAGCGACTGATCGGTGACCCGGCGGCGAAGGTACGAAGGAGGGGCCAGGGAGCCTGAACCGCACTCCGGGGGTCGATTCCCAAGGGCTGCAACGTGTTCTGATCCCAGTCCAGGCCGTATCGGACACCTTGGGGTGAGATCCAGAACAGACTCTCGCGGGTGTCGGCGGTGATGGCAGCACTGGTGGAGACCGCGAAGTTCGCCGCGCCCGGCAGGATGAGCGTCTGCTGTGCTTCAACGGAGTCGGGGCCTCGGCTGTCGCGCACCAACTGCACGATGTGCGTGTCAAAGGCCTGCGGAGTGGGAAGCCCTCTGCCGCTGAAGACTTCGATGGTCGCCTGTCTGTCGGTGGTCAGTTTCTTCCAGCCGACGCAACTCACCGGATTGGCATCGGTGTCGACGAAGTTCAGCTTTCCGGTTGGATAGAAGCCCACATTGAGCACTTCGACCTGGGGGATGTCGACCAGTCTGTCTGGTGAGATCAGTTGAGGCTCCGCCAATCCCTGGCTGTCGGCAGTACGCAGGAGGTCCGCGACGAAGGCGGTGATCTGCTGGACTCCGTTGGGAAGCAGAACGTAGAACCCGCTGACCGATCCCTGGGCGTCTTTGGCCCGCAGCACCCGTCCCACAACCGATCCCGACAGCCACCGTGACGGCGTGCCGGCTTCCGGAATTGCGGGTACGACGAGTGGTTCCATGGCGGGCATCGCATCGAAGAGCGCATTGGACATTTCGATCGGCGCGGTGCTGGCCGGATCCAGTCCGAGGTTAAACGTGACCGCGCGGTCGGCCGGGTCGATCAGCATCCGTTGGCCGTTCCAGATCAGATAGGTGGACCGGCCGTGGGTCGCGAGAATTGCGGCGGCCTCCCCCATCGGTTGGGCGCGACCATCACGGGCCAACTCGCCGACAACGGCGGTCACTGTTGTCCCGTTTGCGCGACCCCGCGCGGGCGCGGTGTCGCACACCGCCCATGCCGACAGCGGATTAGGGGAAATCGCCAGATCGTCGGGGATACCGGGGATGCCGATCATGGGGCCGGTCGGGTATCTCCCGATCTCGGCGGATGTGACCCAGGTCGGCGATGCGGAGGTGCCGGTCGCCAGTCGCGCCGATATCAGATTCAGAGCCGGATGCAGTCGACCGTCGATCTTCGCGTACAACGCGCCGGTGTCCCGATTCCCGACGATCGAGGACTGTCCCACCAAGCCTGCCGGCTTAACGAGATGCAACAGAGCCATCCAGCCACAGCCCAGCATCACGAAAACGACTGACAATGCGAGAGCCGCCTGTTGTTTGCGATCGTCGTGCTTCATCCGTACCGAGAATCGGGTGATGGCCGAACGCAGTCGGCGGTTGTAAAACAAATGGCCAGAGTTCTGGTCCCGGTTGGACAGATTCAGCGGCATTTCGTCCCCCGCTCCGGCGGGGGCGGCGCTGAAGTCCCCCGCTCCGGCGGGGGCGGCGCTGAAGTCCCCCGCTCCGG
>Ga0114967_10001980_pt1 | contig 17194 bp, 8 predicted proteins | sample M_130628_MF_Meta_FD_92639 | JGI IMG/M metagenome (GOLD analysis project Ga0114967, IMG submission 92639) | Freshwater microbial communities from Lake Montjoie, Canada to study carbon cycling - M_130628_MF_MetaG | ecosystem: Environmental > Aquatic > Freshwater > Lake | place: Lake Montjoie... | reverse complement strand
TGCTGAGGGTGGAATAGTTACTAGAACCACCAGCAGAGGGATCCTGAACTTGCGTATAAATTCTCGAACGTATGGTCGAGAGCAAGTTGTTGATATCAGACCGATTCGAAAGAACGCTACGGCTCACTTTGCCATCCGAGCCCACCGTGATTTTGGTGGAATCATCGAGCATCTTCTTCAAATTGTTGTAGGCGGAAACAAAGGTATCGACCTTCGATTTGTAATCAGAGGCACTCCCAGCAACCGTGACATAATAATTGCCGGTAGTCGCGACGGTGAGTTTGGTAGTACCAAGACCGTATTTCGAAAAATCCACGGTGCTGGAATCGCTAGTGCCGTTGATGAGATTGCCGGCGGGATCTGTAATCGCGTAAGTCGTTCCAGCACCACGTGTAAAAGTTGACGAATCAAACCCAAGCGCCGTCGAAAGCCCAGAGCTACCAACGCTGACCGATATACCACTGCCGCCCACTGTATTACTGGTCAAGCGCAACTTGCCACTGGAAGCATCTAAGGAAGCAGTCACCCCAGTAGAGGAGTACGAGTTGATGGCACTAACCACCGAAGCCAGCGTGTCCGTGCTGGAGAAGGTCCCCACCGAGACGCCATTAATCGTCAAACTCGACGACGTGAACGGAGACGCCGCACTGTAACTCGAAAGACTACTCAGAGCCACACGAGCAACCGCAGTGACGGGAATGGACTGAACCGTGGAGACGTAATTACCGGATTCTGTCGCCGACGAAAACCCTAACGCGCTCAAAATATTACTCGTATCCCCCGACGAACCGATGCCGTACGAGCCCAGATTTGCTGCCGTTCCGTCCCCAGCACTCAAGGTGAGCGCGCCGGTGGTGCTGTCGATGGACGCCGTGAAATTAGAGAGCGAATTCGCGGAACTTGTTCCCGCGGTTGTAGTGCTGGCGTACAGCGTGGAGGCTGAATAGCTGTTTGCAGCACTCAGTCCAAAAATGGTGGAAATCGGCTGAGTCAGATCCGCACTTTGAATCGTATACTGCGTGCCGTTAATCGTAAAAGTTCCAGCACTCACCCCATAGTCGCTCAGGGTTAAAGCGGCAGCGGCGGATTGACTGGGATACAGGCTGGTTCCGACGCGCGTCGAACTCGTACCCATTTTAGAAACTGCCACTTTGAACTGACCAATGGTGGCACCACTTGCGGTGGTCACCGAAGCACCGCTTGCATCCGTAACCGTGTCAGCAGAAGAGACTTTTGCACTCCTCGGAAATCCGGAGATGCCTGTAGAAAGCGCTGAGGCTGCAGTTTTGAACGCAGTGAGGTTGGTTTTAAGCGTGTCGAAAGCAGACTGAGTCTGGGCCGCCGCGGCTTGCTGCTTCTTCAGGTTGTCTTGGGGCACCTGTTCAATGGCCATGAGCTGGTCGACCGTCGTCTTCCAGTCCATTCCTGACGCTAATCCCGAGAGTGAAATGCCTGCCATAAGATAAATTCGAAGGGTTTTTTTTTAAAATAGCAAGAACCGTACCTTCGACAGGGAAGACGCACAATTCACGGAATTTCCTTTGAAATAAAATGAACCCTCCAAGTACGGCCCGTCGAGTTCAGCTCAATCCGTCAATTCCAGAAGTCGTTGCTTTAACAATTCCGCCGGCCACTGACCAGGCACTTGGGGGCGATCCAAATATCCGTAGTTTAAAACCGAGCCGCAACGCCCCAAAACCAGACGCGAAATTTGTCCGTACGCACCCATGCCCATGACAGACAGCCTGCCCGCAGACTGACGTTCACCCCAATTGAGAAAACTCAGCAGCCGCTCCAGCTCCACCGGCGTGCGCACTGTCGCCGCCACTTTCACCACCGATGGCGAGACAGAACGCGCCAAAGCCAGTCGCTCACGAAGCCTTAGCAATGACGGCGTGCCCTTAAAATGATGATCCGAAACCACCAAACGAACCCCCAAGTTCCTCGCCTCGGCAATTTCTGCCCGCAACCCGCCAAGGGAACGCACCTCAAAATCGGCCCATTGAACAAAGGGCAAAAATTGCCCAAACAAGGCCTTACGACGACTTAAAGGCAGGGCCAAGGCCCCGCCTTCCCTAGGATGCCGAACCGTCAAGAGCAACGGAGCGTTTAAATTCGGCACGGCAACGGCAAGCGATTGCAACAGTTTGGGCGTAGAGGCGAAGGCGTCCACTCGCAGCTCCAGAAGGTCCACCGCGCCTGGCTTCAAACGCAAAGCGCACTCGAGCGCGCCCGCGGAATGAATAGTACCCACCACCAAAGGAGGCGAAGGACAGGGGCGTGGGGCGGTCTTATCAGCGGCGTGCACTTCTTTAGGTTAGAGGCAGGCCCTTTGCCGCTTCAACCTGAAATCAGCGCAGGAAATCGCCTCTGGAAGTGTAAACAAAAAGGGAGCGGATAATCGATCCGCCCCCTTTGAGCTGTGACTCACGCTTTTTCAACAGCGATTAAACGCTACTCAACCCGTTACGGAGTTTGAAGCTGTTCCACTGCAATTACCTGCTTGGCCTGACCCGGCGGCGTCCACAGCAACCGCGCCGCGGAGCTTCCTGTGTTCTCATAGTACTCCAAACGCAGATCGAGGGTGACGCCCGCACCCAACTGCATTGACGCGGAGTCCTCAGCCAGCGCGTGGTCCGTCCAGTTGTTCACCATCAACTGCCCGTTCACATACAACCGGACGCCATCGTCTGATTGCACGAAGAACGTGTGGAGCCCAGCAACCGTCGTCTTCAAACGTCCCGTCCAACGCGCGGAGAACTTATCGGCCCCCAACGTGGGATCGGGGCTTCCAAGACCCCAGTTGAAGTCGACTCCGGCATCGACGCGCGTGAGCTTGGGCAAGGTCAGCGTAGAAGTCGCGAAGTACTCGCCCGTTAAGCCTTTGCTCACCAGCGGAGTCAACTCAAAGTCCCCAAGGGCAACCGTGCCCTGTGCATTGCCCGACGCGCCGCCAAGAAACGCTCCGGCTGAAGCAAGCTGCGAAAGCCCGCTAAGCTGGACGGTCCCGACGTTTGTATAGGTCAAGTCATCGGGCGAAACAGCCAGCGCAATACGATCGCCCCGACGTTCAACCAATAACCAAGCATTTGGCGGCACCAACACTCCGCTAGCGACTTTACTGCTGACAACCCCTCCAGGCGTGGTCCGACTCCAAACGGACAACGAACCGTTGGCTGCCAACTGCACGGCGGCGAACCGATCCGTTGCTCCGATGCCTTCGCGCAACATCAACGCAGTAGAAGGAGTTCCGACGCTCAGGGAACGAATCTTCACTGCCATCTGGAAGTCGCCAGAGTGCATTTGGTTGAAGAATCCACCCTGCTCCACCGAGCCAGCCACCAAGCCGGTTCCCAGCGTGACACATTGCCGACTTCCGTCCGCCAACAAGGAAGTGACGGGCTGCCCCGCCGCTCCCAAAGCTGTCGCCGTAACCGAGGGCCGCAGCGCCGACGCTGGAACCGCCTGCTTGGCCAAGGAGGGCCCGGACCACAGCAACTTGCACGTCGCCAGACCGGTGCTCTCGAAGTATTCCAACTTAACGTCTACCGGCACTCCTGCCTGTAACGTCACCGTACCGGAATTTTCCGTGATACCGTGTTGCGTCCAGTTATCAATGAGCAACTGACCGCCCAACCACAACCGGACGCCATCGTCGGATTGCGTGTAGAACGTGTAAACTCCCGAACTCGGAGCGGTCACTTGTCCGGTCCAACGCGCGGAGAAGCCTTCTGCAGGCAACGCGGGGTGCGGTGAGTTACTTACCCAGTCGAAGTTCACCGTGCCATCGAGTCGGGCAACCGTGGGCAGCGTGAGATTGTTGGAGTTGAAGTACACCCCCAACAAGCCGTTCTGCGCCACAGGCTCCAGCGTCACGGGTCGGCTCAACGACCAACTGTCAACTACCGCACGCGCCAGCACATCCGCCGCGCCGCTGCTGGCCAATACGCCGACCTGCAACGACGCCGACAAACCCGGCACCGTGTAAGACGTCACCGGCCTGTACGATACGCCGTCGCTGGAGACGGATACGCGCACCACGTCTCCGGTGCGTTCCAACTGCAACCAAGCGTTTGGCAACGGCGCAATAGCATCCGCCCCCGTCGGGCTTGTTTCCGAGGAAACGCCCCCCGTCGTAAGCCGAGTCTCCATCACCACCTGCGCCGCTGGAGTAATTTCCGCAGCCACAGTACGTGCCCCAGCCAGCACGCCCTCGCGCAACAGCAACCCCGCACGCGCCGCTGCCGGACCGCTCACGCTTCGCACTCGCAACGCAATACGGAAGTCACCCGAAACGGTCTGCGCCTCTAAACGCAAAGCATCCGAAGTGCCGCCGACCCCAACGCCGCCGCCGTTCAATTCCCAACTCCCGTCCGCTAGAATGCGTGAGGAGCCGAGCGCTGTGCCGATCTGCAAAGCGGTCAGCCCGCCGGAGACGAGGTTCGTCGCCTTGGCCGTGCTGTTGACACTCACAGAGACGTTCGCTTTCGCCGTCGCCGCACCATCGCTCACCGTGTACGTGAAACGATCAACCCCATAGTACCCTGCGTTCGGCTGATAAAGCACCCCGCCAGCAGCGATCGTCGCAACACCGCCACTCGGCACTCCCACCTCATTAACCCGCAACGCATTGGGTCCGCCGTCTGGATCACTGTCGTTGGCCAGAACAGGGACAGTCACCGCGGTGGACTCATTCGTCACCGCAGAGTCGTCCACAGCCAGCGGCGCCTTGTTCACATTGAAGGGCGCCGTACTGAGCGCGGTCGCGGGCACAATCTCCTTCAACTGACTCGGACTGGACCAGCGCAACTGCGCCACAGCACCCCCAGAGTTTTCATAGTACTCCATTTTAATATCCGCTGGCTGACCTGCCACCAGCTTGATACTGCCAGAAACCTCTGTGGGAGCATGATCCGTCCAATTGTCCACCAGCAACACGCCATTCACCCACAACCGCACACCGTCATCGCTAGTCGGAGCGAACGTGTAGTTTTCGCTAAACCGTGGCGTCACGGTACCCGTCCAGCGCGCGGAGAATCCGTCCACCGGCACAACCGTGGCGGGAGAACCGGTTTGCCAGTCGAAGTTGACCGTCGAATCCAGACGAGTGAGCACCGGCACCGTGAGGTCCGGTTTCGCGAAGTAGTCTCCCCTTAATCCAGCCAACCGGTTGGGATCAGGAGCCGCCACGGTCACAGCGACGGACGCCGTCGAAGTGAGATTCCCATCTGTGATCGTGTAAGAGAACGCGTCGGATCCGGCGAAACCGGCGGCGGGCGTATAGAGGACGTTGCTACCCGAAATGGTCGCGGCACCATGCGCTGGCGTCGTCACCGAGGCAATGCTCAGCGGCGAAGGGCCGGCGTCCGGATCGCTGTCGTTGGCGAGCACGCTGATCGGCGTGGCCATACCGGACGGCGTCCAGGCGGTGTCGTTGACGGCCACGGGCGGCTTGTTGGCGGTTGGCGGCACTGGCGTGACTGAAACTCCTGAATTGTAGATCTCTATCTCACGGAGGTTGATTTGATGGACACCCCCCTGAGCGCCCGCGTCTTTTAGGTCTTTATTGGATGCGCCACCCCAAGTGACGTCATTGACCAAAAGACGGATTTTGCCCGTGGTCACCGGCGCAAAGCTGTGCGTAAAAACGCAGCGTTCGCTGTAGAAACTGTCCACAGTAGTCCAGTTGGTCTTAGTATAATTGCGGAAGGTGTTTACCGGCTCCTTCACTTGATCCACGGTAACCCACTGCCCATTTTGATCTACTTGCAATTCGTAATCCAAAATCGAGCCGTCCCACTGCCAGGGAATCCCTGAATAAACAACCACGCGGTCGATCGATGTCGCCGCAGGCAGCCGGACTTCAAACCACGCTGGGAACGTCGCATTGTTGCTCTCCCAAAGTCGGTCTGTATTGGACTGACTCCAATACCAAGACTCCAATTTTCCGTTGATGACCTTGGACGGAGGATTGCTAACCCCTGCGTCGATGGGATGCACGCTGGAGCCCGAAGCCGCGGCGGTTGCACCGGTTTGCAGAGCCAAATTCGCACCCCAATTCTGCGGCGTAACACTTAGCGTACCTGTATATTCGACATACGTAGGCAATTCGCTCACGGGTACAGTCACCTTCCCGTTCACCACAGGAAGTGTGCTCTCGACCCCAAAGGGCGAAACCACCTTCACCGAAGTCGCGCCGCTCACGTTCAGCTCCAGCTTCGCCTGCGTATCACCCGAAGTCATGATTGCGGCCACTTGCTTGCCCGGCCCAGTGAACAAACTCCCGATGAACAGCTTGTTCCTAGGATTCCCAAAGTCCAACGCAGCGCTAAACCGTGTCCCAAACAACTCCTCTGACCACACACGCAGCAACGGACCCACCGCGTTCAACGAACCGTCCTCATTTTGGACCCACCGTGGCTCATCCCAGAACCCGCCGCTGCGGTCGTACCAATAATGGTTATGCTCCTTGGGAATTCCGTACTGCTCAAACACCATCATCTCCAACATGGTCCAGCGGCCTTGCAAACGCGGCTGATAAGCACCGTACACCGGTCCCATGAAGCCCTGCTCTGTCTGCCACTTCTCAATGCCGCTCAAGTTGTATGTCTTAAGCCAGTTCATCACCTGATCCATCGCCAAACGCGTCAAATTCAAGTCGCCATTGACGCAGTTGTATGCATGAAACGAAAACACGTCGATGTACTTACCCCCGCCCGCGCGAAAGAACTCGTCGTTCCATCCCGCCAAGGGTGGTCCCACAGATACCGCGCCTGGCCCAAGCACTTTCAATGTCGGATCCACGCTCTTAACTGTCTGATAAAACGGCGCTAACTCGTTGTTCACAAACGCAGTCGCACTCATTGCAAAGTTCGGCTCGTTGCGCGCCTCCCAGTACCGGACGCTCGTCTTGAAGTGATCCACAATTTTGCGCACCCCGACCAAATCGCCCGTTCCGTTAGGGAATACGATCAACAGGTCCCGTTTGCGATACGAGTCAAACGGCGTGTAATACTGTTGATCCAACGCGATTTCCTTGTCTAGGCGCGCGATTTCAACATCTGGCGAACTGGCATTGTTAACGAAATGCCGCTGCGGTCCGTAGGCGAATACACCTCGAGTCACGGCGTCTATCAGGCCATCTCCCCCGTAGGTGCCAGGCGCTGGCATTTTGGGGAAATTAGAATCATCGCGGATAATGCAGAACATACTGCTGCCCACCGATGTGCCAAACGGCAGCCCTTGGTCATTCCCAAAGAAGTTCAACTTGTACCAGCCCGGCTGCCGGACGGCGGGGGCAATCGAAGTCCCAGTGACGGACCCTTGATCCACCAAATTACCATAGTAATCCCTTATTTCATAACGGGATGCTCCGGGGCCGCTTAAACTGAACGAAATCGCATCCCCTTTGTAAAAGACATGCCCACGGCGGTTAGATTGAACGTTAATCGCAATCGGTGGCGGCGTCGATTGCCACGCGGCTTCGGCCGGACAATACGGGGCGAGTAGCGCGGCGGCCATCGGCAACCAAATTGGGAAGCGGCGTCGATTGCCGTTTTCCGAACCTCGAGCCGAAGCGGACAAGCCACTTCCATCACGTTGCGCTTGAGTGGCTTTTAGATATTGCTGAGTTTGACGGGATTGACGAGTCGAGCGGGATGAGCGGGATGAGTGGGTGTTTCGAGATTTCATGCAGGTGGTTTGACCCACGAAAAACTCGCGGGGTAGTCCCTGCACCAGACTCAGATTTTATGTCCCGTCAAATTTTACGACGAAAGACACTTCACATCAGCGACTTAAAATCACCTCAAACCACTCCAAAAGCCTTCTCCCATCGAAAAATTAGACCTTGGGCAACGTCACCCTCTGCCGCTGATTCTGATACTTACCCTGCCGCGTCCTATACGATGTCCCACAGGGTTGACCCTGAAAAAACAGCATCTGTACCACCCCTTCGTCCGCGTAAATCCGACAGTCCGCAGCGCTGGAATTCGAAAACTCCAAAGTAAGGTGCCCTTTCCAACCCGCCTCCGCTGGGGTCACATTAGCGATAATTCCGCAGCGCGCGTACGTGCTTTTACCCACGCAAATGGCCGTTACATCTCCGGGCAAATGCAGTTGTTCCACCGCCACTCCGAGCCCGTAACTGCGCGCCGGCAAAATGAAATAAGCGCCCGAGGTGTCCCTGTGCAAAGTAGTGGACTCCAAGTTTTTAGGATTGAACGCTTTGGGATCCACGACGGTCCCGGGCAAATGGCGGAAAATCAGGAATTCCCGCGCCGAAAGCCGCAAATCATAGCCATAACTTGATGGCCCATAGGATAGTACAGGCAACCCATTGTCGAGTTCGCGAACAAGCGCTTGCTCAAAAGGGGCTATCATTCCTTTCTCAGAAAAAGCACGGATTTGATGGTCGTTAAGAATCACAGTGATTCCAGTTAATCCGAACTCCAGACCCAAAGGCAAATGGAACCACCAAACGGCACTCTCTGACTGCCCACGCCTCCATTCCCCATATTCTCCTGCAAGTGCGCTTGCCCTTCGCCGCCACAACCAGTTTCCTTGCACTGTACCCCACCCTTTTTACCCCCACTCATGAGCTCCAAAAACATCGAGTCGCACCTCGTCGAAAAACGCGTTTTCAAACCTTCCCGGGATTTCTCCAAAAAAGCCCGTATCGGGACCATGGCCGAGTACCAAAAACTCTGGGAGGAATCCATCGTCAAACCTGACAAGTTCTGGGCTCGAGAAGCCTCCGAATTGCTCTGGCAGCAAAAGTGGACCAAGGTTCTGGAATGGAAAGAGCCTTTCGCCAAGTGGTTTGTGGGTGGTCACTTGAATGTGTCTGAAAACTGCCTCGACCGCCATCTTGGCACCCCGCGCCAAAACAAAGCCGCCATTTTGTGGGAAGGCGAACCCGGCGAAAAACGCACCCTCACTTACCAGCAATTGCACCGCGAAGTTTGCCGCTTCGCCAATGTGCTTAAGGCGCACAAAGTCAAAAAAGGAGAGCGCGTCATCATCTATATGCCCATGGTCCCTGAGGCGGCCATCGCCATGCTGGCCTGCGCTCGCATCGGAGCCACTCATTCCGTGGTTTTCGGCGGCTTTAGTGCCGAGGCCATTCGCGACCGCATCTCGGATTCCCAAGCCGTTCTCGTCGTAACCTGTGACGGTGGTTACCGCCGGGGCAGCGTCGTCCCCTTGAAAAAGAACGTCGACGACGCGCTCAAGGGTGACGCCCAGACCGTGCGCGGTGTCATCGCCTTCAAGCGCACAGGCCAGGAAACTCCCATGGAGCAGGGTCGTGATACTTGGTGGCACGACGAAATGGCCAAGGTGGACGCCAATTGCCCGGCCATTCCCTTGGACAGCGAACACCCGCTTTTCGTACTCTACACCTCTGGTTCCACAGGCAAGCCCAAGGGCATCCTCCATACCACAGGAGGCTATCTGGTAGGAGCTTACATGACCACAAAGTACGTCTTCGACCTGCGCGACGAAGACGTCTACTGGTGCACCGCCGACATCGGTTGGGTCACTGGCCACAGCTACATCGTCTACGGTCCGCTCGCCAATGGTGCCACCATCCTCATGTACGAGGGCGCTCCCAACTGGCCCGAAAATGACCGCTTCTGGAAAATCATCGAGGACTACCGCGTCACCATCTTCTACACTGCTCCCACCGCCATCCGCGCGTTCATCCGCTGGGGCGATCAGTGGGTCAAAAAACACGATCTGAGCAGCTTGCGCCTTTTGGGTTCCGTCGGCGAACCCATTAACCCAGAAGCGTGGATGTGGTACCACAACGTCATTGGTGGCGGCCGGTGTCCGATTGTCGATACTTGGTGGCAAACCGAAACCGGCTCCATCATGATCACCTCTTTGCCAGGAGCGGTTCCGACCAAACCCGGCTCTGCCGCATTGCCTTTCTTCGGAGTCGACGCCGCCATCGTCGATGATAACGGAAACGAAGTCGGTCCAAATGTGGGCGGTAAACTCGTCATTCGCAAACCGTGGCCTTCCATGCTACGCACGATCCACGGTGATAAACCCCGTTACAAGAAGACGTACTGGACCGAAGTCAAGGGCGCCTACTTCGCCGGCGATGGTGCGCGCCGAGACAAGGACGGTTATTTCTGGATCGTAGGCCGAATTGATGACGTCCTCAACGTGGCCGGTCACCGCATCGGCACTAGCGAAGTGGAAAGCGCATTGGTCTCCCACGCCGTCGTCGCAGAAGCCGCCGTCGTCGGCAGACCTGACGATCTCAAGGGACAAGCCGTTGTCTGTTTTGTCACATTAAAGCAGGACGTCACTGCCACCGAACAGTTGCGCGAGGACTTGAAAAAGCATGTCCGCCACGTCATCGGCCCCGTTGCCACGCCTGATGAAATCCGTTTTGCCGACGCCTTGCCCAAAACACGTTCGGGAAAAATAATGCGGCGACTTCTAAAGCAAGTAGCAGCGGGCGTTACAGTTACAGGCGACACCTCCTCGCTCGAAGATCTCTCTATCTTGGCCAAGCTCGCGGCGAAAGAAGACTAAACGGCACCTCGGAGAAATCGCCCCTACGGCGAGCACTCCATTTTAACCCAATTAGCGCAAAGAGCGCGGAAATCAGGAATTTCTGCGTTCTCTTTGCGCTTTTTGTGGTTCGGCATCAGAGTGGGATTCCAAAAGTCAGAGCGCAATCAGGAGACCGACAGCGAACCGGCGCGACCGTCGGGAAAGCGTCCTCTATTTTATTAGTTTTTTGGCACAAAAACTGAACGTTTCACAATTTCCTGAGTCCTAACTAATAGGAGGTTGTACTTCCTTGCCCTCGGTTTCGCCGTGGCATTGCAGATGACCGCGCAGTGTTTGCAGAGAAACGCGCGGCCAATGAAGACACTGCACGGCGCCGCCGCCTCTGGATGGCTTTGCTTGTACCAGATCCACTTGGTCTACGGGTTCCACCCTCCGGCTTTAATGTTCTCTTTGTAATCAGGAAATAATCAGTAGGTTCCTGCGCGTGTTTTAGTTGACCTAATTAAGCCTGCCAAAACAGTGGGTTTAATTAGTTCAATTAGTTCAATTAGTTCAGCAATCCGAATGTCGGCGTCTGTAGTTCGGCTGTAGTTCGGCTGTAGTTCGGCTGTAGTGGCCGCAGTAACCAAGATGTTTTGATGGGCGCAGCCTTGGTGGCTTTGGTGACCTTGTCCAGCGAGGGCGCTCCGTCCCTCGATCGCTTCCCCAACCACGGAGCCTGCGCTGTGGTGACCGCTCCTTGGGGCTCCCCCACCCAAAGCTTCTGCTTCAGTCCATGCTTCAGTGCCCGCTTCAATGTAACTCCCAGCGGCGGAAAGTTGAAGTCGTCCTCTTTCGCCTCCTTCACCCTTTTGTTCCCGCAGAACGTTGGCGCTTCTCCGCTCAGCCCTCCCAATCCCAGCTCTAAAAACCTCCCCCTCAACCTTATGAAACCTTTCAAAAATATCAGCGGCGAGGAACCCGAATCAGGCCTCCGCGTCTACCTTCGTGAAATCGGCCGCGTGGCCCTGCTCACCCCAAAACAGGAAATCGAACTCGCAGCGCGAATTCAACTGGGCGACAGGGAGGCGCGCGCACTGATGATCAACGCCAACTTGCGTCTGGTGGTTAAAATCGCCCACGATTACAGCAACTTCGGCCTTCCCATGCCGGATCTCATTTCCGAAGGTAATATCGGGTTAATCAAAGCCGTGGAACGATTTGATCCGGCAAAAGGCGGGAAATTGAGTACCTACGCCGCATGGTGGATTAAGCAGAGCATCAAGCGCGCACTGGCCAACCAAAGTAAAACCATCCGGCTACCCGTCCACCTAGTAGATAAAATTGCTAAAATCCGCCGTCTTTCCCAAGGGATGAGCGAGGAGCTGGGACGTGAGCCCACCGACGAAGAGTTGGCTGAGGAGGTGGGTATTTCAGCTCCAAAGCTTGCCCAATTGCGGATCATCTCCCTGCGCCCAGCCTCTCTCGACGCCCCAGTGAGCGACGAGGACGGTAAAGAATTAGGAGAAACCGTGGGGGACTTGGAGGCCCCCAACCCTTTGGAGCAACTTCAGGATAGCAACCTGCTAGACGAACTAGGAGAGGTACTTGAGGAACTGGACCCCAGAGAGCGCAAGATTATCAGCTCTAGATTTGGCCTCGGGGGCGATCCCCCCAGAACCCTGGAGGAAGTAGGCAAGCGCTTCGGAGTGACTCGGGAGCGCATCCGCCAACTCCAAAACGGGGCTCTGGCGAAATTAAAACGCGCCCTTGCTCGTCGTGATCGTCCCATTGAAGCGTTGCTGCCCGGTGATATTGGGGTGCTGCTCGCTTCACGAAGAAAAGAGGATGCGCGCTATTCCCGGCCAGAAGGCTAACCACGGACGTCGCGGGCAAGAATCAGTGACACCGTCTCTTTCAGTTTTATGGATGATTCAAAAGACCTCAGCACCTGGGAGCGCGGAGCCCCAGCTCCGCAATTTTGGTATGAGGTGCCTTAAATTGAGAGGCGCAACTTTCCCGAAAGGTAACCGCCGAGAGGAATACCTCGGTTCAAACTTGGGACTGGAGAGGCAAGACGCAGCCCCCAGCGGAGCACTAGCAGACAGTGAGGTCTAATTTGTTGGTTCTAGCGACGCCGTGTTCAACGGTGGCAATTGATGTTTTATCTATTTAATTGCTTCGGCGAGTCACCAAAAGTCGTCGTTGGGATGCTTATAAAGCCGGAGGTTGAAGAGCGCAGCGCCGACTCCATCGGTTTGTCCGGCCGAAACGGCTCCTTCCCACTAAACTCCAAATGCCATTCTTGAATGGATGCCGCCGCCTGAAAGCAGCCGCTTTTAAGCTGGCAAATCCTGGGGTGGTTCGGAGAGGGGGGAAAAAAACTTGCGTGGAACGCTTTTTGCTCAACTAGAGGCGCATTTTCCCCTCAAAATCCATGAACGCACAAAATCGCCCGCACCACTGGAGTGCTACACAAAAATGGGCGACCCTCATCGCGTTACTATTTCTAATTGGCGGCGAGGCTTATTTTCTAGCTCCGTGGAGCGGAAGCGTTCCTTCAGGCCCCGCGCCAGACGCCGCCACAACTGCCCCGTCTGAAGCTCAGAATCCAACGCCACCGAGCGCTCCCAGTTGGAGCAGTCAGCCAGTTTCCACCGTTGCATCCCCTGCATCGCCCGCCGCAGGGAAGGCGCAGACCATGCTCGTTGCGAAAGCCCCGCCCCAAGGCTCACCGCTACCCTTGCCCCGCATGAATCCCGATGCCGACAAGGGACGGGTTGTAAAGTTGGAGCCGGTCGCCCTCAAACATTGGGGTGAACTCAAACAAGGGACGCTCATTCTTCTACCCACCGCCACGGGTGAAACGCTGGAGGGCGTCGTCAACCTTGTCATGGAGGATAACGGTTGGGTGCGAATGGGTGGCGAGCTATCCGGTGAGAGGGGCAGTTTTACTCTAAATACCAGCGCGAATCAGGTAAACGGCCGAATTTTACTCCCCAGTGAGGGCATCGGTTACGAGATCGTAATGGACGGCACTGAGGTGCTGCTCATCGAGCGGCGACTGAGCAGCCTCATCTGCTGGTATGGGATCGAAACCTCCCCAACACAGGGAGATGCAGCAGCCACGATGCCCAACACAACATCGAGATTAAAGTTGGGAGGAATACCGGCTCTGCATCAATGTCTCAGGGGCGACACCCGTGGATTATGGGTGGAAAAAAGCCGGAGCAGTCGGACCTTGGCTCTCCAACCCGACCTTGGAAGTGAACGCCACCGCCAGTTCAGCGGGGAAATATAAGCTTTCCGCCATGAACTTGTTTGGAACCGTCAGTTCCACAGAAATCACCGTCCTCGTTTCGCCAAAATAATGCCCCACAGAACACCCGTGACCGGCGCGGTGATGCATCCCTTTTATGAAATTGCGACCCGAAACCAAACGCCTCTCCATGGGCGTGCTCTCCCTGAGCGCGCTGCTGGCGGGAGTGCTTTGGTTTCAGGACACGCACGATGCGCCGCCCAACACTCCACACTCACAAAGCACGCTGCCCACTTCGCCCAGTGCTGACTCGACGTCTCCCGAGACTGCCCCACAAAGCGCAGCCACGGCGATTGCTCCTGAAAAAACGCCCGCCGTCAAAGTCGCCGTTTTATTCGCCAAACACCGTTCCGTCGACGGGTTGCCCTTGCCAGCGCGTATTCCCGGGTTAAACCCGCAAAACGCCAAAGGCCGGGTCGCGCAGTTGACGCCGGTCGCGTCCAGACAATGGCTGGCCTTGAAGTCAGGCGATGCAGTCGAACTCCCGTTTTTCGACCAAGCGGGGTTTACGGGCATCGTCCGTCTGCATTCGGAGGACAACGGATGGCATCGATTTGGCGGTGAGTTGTGCGACGGAGCGGGTTCGTTTTCCCTCAACATCAAGGGCGATAACATCGGGGGGAGCATTCTGCTACCCAGCCGCTCTCTGGCGCTGACTATTACGACGGAGCCTACGGGAAACGTACTACTTGTAGAACGCCCGCTGAGTCGGCTCATTTGCTGGCCACCCGCCCCTCGCCCAGAGGCCCTCGTCGCAGCAGATGCATCGGTCCCCATGGCAGCGGATGCGGCGACCCTCAACTCGAGCACCCCCAGCAGCGCGGCCTCTCCCGTACCCAAGCTCAACACCAAACCCGGTGCGCGCGGCCTCATTTACCTGAACTTCGAGGGCGAAACCGTCAACGACCCCAGTTGGAATAACGGCAACACCATCATCGCAGCTCCCTCGCCCTTAAATGCGGACGGCATTCTGGAAGTCATTGCCCGAGTGGCAGAAGACTACGCCCCCTTCGACGTGGCAGTCAGCACCATTCGGGCGGACTACGAAAACTCGGCTCCCGGGAGGCGCATGAAAGTCATCGTCACTCCCACGGATACTGCACTACGCGGGGTGGGCGGAGTTTCCTTCACCGGAAGTTGGAGTGACGCGGGCAAAGCCAATCGCTCCTCAACCGTCCCCGCCTGGGTTTTTGTCAGCAGTCCTGCCAAAACCGTCGCAGAAATCATCTCTCACGAAGTCGGGCACACTCTAGGACTCAGCCACGACGGTGTCATGAATAGTGCGGGCATCACCTTGAGCGAATACTACAAGGGCCACGGAGGCGGACTTGATAATCCCACGAGTTGGGCTCCCATCATGGGCACGTCCTACTATCGCTGCGTAACGCAATGGAGCCAAGGCGAGTACGCCGGAGCCAACAACGACGAAGACGACCTCGCGATAATCTCAAGCGCGATAAACGTCTTTGGTTACGCCAGCGCCGCCCCACCCAGCGACGGCTTCAGCAACTCCGGCACCGCCCTGCTGCCCGTTACCAGCAGCGCCTTCAGCCTAAATGGCGCTCTGCGCCGCGAATTACAACCCGACGAATACGAATTCTACACAACGGGCGGCACTCTCAGCGCAGCCGTCAAGCCGATCACCGCCAATTACGCCAACGCGGACTTGCAACTCGAATTGATCGACGCCGCCTATACCATACTCGCACTCTCCAACCCCGACACCGCGCTGGAAGCCAGCCTCGCCAAAACGCTCGCTCTCGGCACTTATAAGGTAAGAGTGCGCAGTGCTGCAACCGGCCCCGCTCCCGCTTTAGGCTACACCTCCGGCTACTCCGCCTACGGCTCCCTCGGTTCTTACCAACTCTCAGGCTTTTTGGAAAACGGCGTCTCCTTGCCGACCCTCATGGGCGCCCCTGAAGTCGTCGGATTGGTCGGGAGGGATTTTGCCTACTCCATCGCGCTCTCCGAGGGCGCCACTATTGCTGCTGTCACAGGCGACTTCCCCCCGGGGATCACTTGGTCGACGGATTCGCAAACTCTCACGGGCATTCCGACCGTTGAAGGCACGTGGACACTGGATCTCACCCTCACCTCTCCCGTTGCCACCATCAGTCGCACACTCAAGGTGCGCACCGTCTATCCACTGCCCAGCCTCAACGGCGCCATCGGTACCACCATGACCTCCTCGCTTGCTCCATGGAGCGGCCAGCTTTGCACACTCCTCGACGGCACCCCCACCGTCATGGCCACAAACGGCTCCATCCCAAACTCTGCCTCCACCTTTTTTAAGTTCCGTGTCCCGGGAAAATCGGTGGTCTCTTTCACTTGGAAAACTTCCACTGAGGCGGATCATGATATCGCTCAGGTTCGGGTAAATGGTTTGCCCGCAAAAGACTTGGATTCCGGAAAGGCGCTTACTATCAGTGGCGAGCGCGGTTGGACCACCCAACGTTTTGCCGTGGACACAATCGGGCCGGGTTTGGTGGAGGTGCGCTACACCAAGGACCCCAACTTGACCGCAGGACAAGACAGGGTCTGGTTCGGAAATTTGAGTGTCGGATCCATGCCCGTGTTCAAAAAATCCCCCTCCTCTCAACGCCTCAAAGTCGACCAAACCGGATTTTCGCTCGAAACTGAGACCGCCAACGCAAATGCGTTTCAATGGAAAAAAGACGGCATCGCCCTCAGCGACGGCACTTTCGCAGGTGTCGAATTTTCAGGAACGACCACCCAAAAACTCACCCTCAAGGGCGTTTCGGGAATGGATTCCGGTTCCTACACTCTGGATGCCAAAAACAGCTTCACCACTGTCACCTCCAGAGCCGCCGAGATCGCCGTACCGGGTGCCCCAGTCGTCGGATCCCATGGCATCGTTGGCTCCGGCAGCTTGAGAACGGGAGACACACTTCTTCTTTCTCTGGAAGCTTATGGCGCCAAACCCCTGACAACCCTGTGGAAAAAAGATGGCAGACCGTTCCGCACAACCTCCGGAACAACCCTTCAAATCCGTAACGCCACCGAAGCACTTGCAGGACGGTACTCTGCGACGGTCTTAAATATGTACGGCAGGGACGTATCTCCCGAAGCCGCCGTCACGATATCCCCACGCGCCGCGGCAACCTCCCCCTAGTCTTAGGGGCTAAGATTCTGCCTGCTTGGGCTTTCCGCCTTCAGCCGCATTGGAATATCAAGCCTGAGGGGAGGCGCTCAGCGGATTACAGCGAACACCGCTTGTAACGCTCATACCGTCTCTTTCAGTTTTATGGATAATTCAAAAGACCTCAGCACCTGGGAGCGCGGAGCCCCAGCTCCGCAATGCCTGTCTGAGCTTTTGGAGCGTCGAAGCGGAGCTGGGGCTCCGCG
>Ga0114967_10001979_pt1 | contig 17195 bp, 13 predicted proteins | sample M_130628_MF_Meta_FD_92639 | JGI IMG/M metagenome (GOLD analysis project Ga0114967, IMG submission 92639) | Freshwater microbial communities from Lake Montjoie, Canada to study carbon cycling - M_130628_MF_MetaG | ecosystem: Environmental > Aquatic > Freshwater > Lake | place: Lake Montjoie... | reverse complement strand
CTTGGCGATTCGCAGGCCTATATGGCGATTTACTCGTGCACCGACGTTGGTGTGCTTGAATTGCCTGAATACAAGGCGATTCTGGTCGAACCCACACCCCTCACAAAAAAAATGATGCCGCACTTTCGCAATATGGTGCGCTCTGCTTGTGATGAAACTTGGTCAGCAGGTACGGGCTTAGGTGGCGAAGCGGTTGTGCTGCGATGTGCACCCCAACCCGGTCAAGAACAAGCGGCGCGCGACTTCATTGCCCAAACGCTTTACCCGCAGTTCGCCCGAGCCAACTGCTTGGTACGTTTGGCCCTCTGGGAAGCTTCTGACAGTGTGGGGGCTGCACCAAGCCCCGAAGAAGCGCGACGTGGCGCACCTGATCAGCGAGTGAACTGGGTGGTATTTTTTGAGGCCTATGACTTAACCACTTGTGAAAATCTGTTGAAGCAACCAGCGATGCAGCGGGCGCTTGAGCAGCACGGCCTGATCGTACAAGCACAGTCAAGCTATCGTTTGATTAGTACGTTTGAGTCAGAAGTAGGGTGAGTGAGCCTCAGCATTTTCACAGAGCAGCAAACGGCTCACCGAACGCGGACATGGATCGTAGGTGTGGGCATACTGAGAGCTGCATTACTCTAAATTCATAGCTTGCTCACGCATCTGCTCGATGAGCAGTTTGAGGTTCATGGCCGCGCGTGTCATTTCAAGACTGCCGGCTTTTGAACCTAGCGTGTTAGCTTCGCGATTCATCTCTTGAAACAAAAAATCTAGACGCTTGCCCACGCTTGCGGCGGGCGTTGTGTTGATTTTTTGTTTGGCTTGTGTATCCTTTTGACCCGACAATAAATATTCTAGTTCAGCCAAATGTGACTTGAGACGCGCAAGTTCTTCGGCAACATCGATGCGCAAAGCAAACAGGCTTGATTCACTGGCGATGCGTTCTGAGAGTTCAGCGCCGCTGATGTGCGTGAACCCATTCGGAAAAGCATTGTGCAGCGTGTCTTTGAGTTTTTGAGCAAGCTTGTCGCGTTGTGTTGCAAGCAATACCGGCATGAGTGTTTCAACTTCGTTCACGATTGTTGAGACTTGTTTGGCGGTTTCAAGCATGGCCAATGCTAGACGGGCGCCTTCGCGCTGACGACCTTCAAGTAGCTGCGCCAACGCTGGTTCTAGCGCAGCCATACACGCTTGCGCCCACTCTTCGGGCTCGGTTTGTGTTTGTTGACCGCCAGCCAAGTTGATGATGTCGTTAAAGCGAGGGCTCTCGGTATCTGGTAAAACTTTGCGAATGTGGGCCAACTGCGAAGCGACACGCTGCATGGCGGCTTCGTTGAGTTGTGGTTCGGTCTCTAGGGGCGGACGCGCAAAGCTGGCGCGCACTTCGATTTTGCCTCGCACTAAACCTTTAGCCAACCGGTCACGGATCGGTTGCTCGGCTAAACGCATTTCGTCAGGCATACGAAAAAGCACATCTAGATAGCGACTGTTGACGGCTTTGATTTCAACGGAAATGGCGCCGCAGGTTGCGGTGAATTTGCCCTGCCCAAAGGCGGTCATGCTGGCGATCATAGTTAACTCCGTAAAAGCGACTGATCCAGGTTTAAAAGCGACGGCCTCAGAATGCCTGATAGCCCCAGGGCGGAGGGCAAGGCTGTTTCAGTTAACCCTGCCCGCAATGTGTAGGTGCTGAGATTGCCTAGATTTGCGGCTCTCACGGGCTCAGCCCAATGCCGAGCGCTGCGCCTTCAGGATTGCGCGGGTCTGAAGCGCCTAAAAAAAGATCTCCGCGACGCTGCACCGTTTGGACACGCCCCATTGCGGGCATGATCCGAACCTCATGCCCCATTTTTTGTAACAACGCGATCGTATCGGGGCTATAGCCTCGCTCAAGCCGTAAAAAATCAGGTAACCATTGATGGTGCATACGAGGCATCGCGATGGCTTCAGCGATATTCATCTTAAAGTCGATGATGTTGATCAATTGTTGCAAGACCGTTGTGATAATGCGTGCACCGCCAGGCGATCCCGTGGCAAGCATCGGCCCTTGTTGCGTCGACACAATCACTGGCGCCATCGAGCTTAACGGGCGTTTGCCTGGCGCAATCGCGTTGGCGTCCCCGCCGATCAGACCAAACGCATTCGGTACGCCGGGTTTAATCGAAAAATCGTCCATTTCATTATTCATCAACACACCTGTACCGCGCGCCACAATACCTGAGCCGAAATTCAAATTAAGTGTGTACGTACAGCTCACGACGTTACCGGCGGCATCCATCACTGAAAAGTGCGTGGTCTGATCGCTTTCAAAGGCTTGTGGCTGTCCGGGCTTGACCATGGCGCTTGGGGTGGCACGATCGAGCTTGATTTTGCCGGCCAGTTCGTTGGCATATTTTTTTGAGATCAAGCCTTTTTGTGGAACCTTTACAAAATCCGGATCGCCTAAATGTTCAGCGCGGTCGGCATAGGCCAAGCGAGCGCTTTCTGCAATCAGATGAACCACCTGAGCGCTGCCGGCACCGTACTGTGCAAGCGGATAACGTTCAAGCAAGTTGAGCATTTGAATTAAATGCACGCCACCAGAACTTGGCGCGGGCATTGAATAAATATCAAAGCCCCGATACGTGCCATGCACAGCTTCGCGCTGCACCACCCGGTAGTCTTGTAAGTCTTTTAGGCTCAGAGCCTGACCGTCAAGATTGAGTTCGGCAACGATTTTCTGTGCGATGGGGCCTTGATAAAAACCTGCCGCGCCGTGCAGGGCAATCAAGCGTAGTGTGCTTGCAAGATCTTTTTGGATAAGTCGTTCGCCCGCGCGATAGGTGGTTAACGCGTCGAGCGAGCACTCTGAAAGCGCACAGCTAGTGTTTGAGGGATCTTTGTGTTTAAAAAATATCTCACGCGTGCCGGGCCAACGGCCTAAGTGCGTGCGTTGCAACGAGAACTGTTCAGCCAACACTGCACTGACGATAAAACCGTTTTCAGCTAAATGGATGGCGGGCGCGATGACCTGCTCGAGCGACAGCGTGCCGTAGTCTTGCAGGGCGCGGACTAAGCCCGCAACCGTGCCAGGTACACCGATGGCGTAAGGGCTTTGAGTCGATTTTCCGACAATGACGCGATCTTTCTGGTCGAGGTACATATCGCGTGATGCCGAGGCGGGCGCGACTTCACGAAAATCAAGCGCGACAGGTTTGGTTGCTTTGGCGGTTTGCACCAGCATAAAACCGCCACCGCCTAAACCACCAGAGTTGGGCAACACAACTGCCAAAGCAAAGCCTACGCCAACCGCTGCATCAATAGCGTTACCGCCTTGCGCCAAAATATCGATACCCACCTGTGAGGCGAGTCGTTGCTCACTGGCGACCATGCCGCGTTGCCCACGTTCTGGGTGAAAAATAGAAAAAGAATTGTCGTACTGTGTGATGGCGGTGTTTTGAGCCACAGCCGAGAGCGGGGCTGGCTGAGGCTGCGTATTTAACGAAGATTGCGCTTGAGGTTGAGCAGGCGATTGAATCTGGGTCTGAGGTTGGTTTTGGCCTTGAGTCTGCGCCCGGGCCGGGCCGAGGGCGAGAGCGACGGTGCTACCTACAATGAGCCCGCCCAGACATAAGCGGTACACAGCACCTCGAGCGCTGCGTATACTGTGAGTCCATCGCACTTGCTGCCTACAACAACCCTCAAGCATGCGTCACCTTATTCATTTAGTCTTTGTGAGAACTTAACGTGTCAAATACTAGCATTAGCCAGCCACGCCCTTCAGGTCGCGTTTTCGACGCCATGCGTCAGGTTCGTATCCAACGCCAATTTACACGCTATGCCGAGGGCTCAGTGCTGATTTCGATGGGCGAGACGCAAGTGTTATGCACGGCCAGTGTGCTTGAAAAAGTACCGCCGTTTTTAAAAGGTAAGGGGCAGGGCTGGGTCACAGCCGAATACGGCATGCTGCCGCGCTCGACCCACACCCGTTCTGATCGTGAGGCGGCCAAAGGCAAGCAATCGGGGCGCACGCAAGAAATTCAACGCCTGATCGGGCGCAGCCTGCGCGCGGTCATGGATATGTCGTTATTGGGTGAACGCACAATTCAGATCGACTGCGATGTTCTTCAGGCCGATGGCGGCACGCGCTGCGCGAGCATTACCGGTGCCTGGATTGCCGTGGCCGATGCGGTTGACGGCTTGCTTTTGCAAGGCTTGCTGACACAAAATCCGCTTAAAGATTCAGTCGCTGCGATTTCGGTAGGCATGGTCGACGGGCGAGCCGTACTAGATCTCGACTACCCCGAAGATTCAGGTTGTGATGCTGATATGAATGTCGTGATGACAGGCGCAGGGCGTTACGTTGAGGTGCAGGGTACGGCAGAAGGTCATACCTTTGATCGCGCTGAGCTCAATGCCTTGCTGCAATTGGCAGAGAAAGGCATTAGCGAACTCGCTCGACTGCAAGCAAGTTCACGCACCTGACCCTTAGACGATACAGACAGGCAGGCTGCTCGCGTCGTGCCTTTGCTTGAGCACGGCAGTGGCAGCGCTCGAGCTTAGACCTTAGATGGTTCGGCCGCCGTCAACCGGCAACTCAACACCCGTCAAAAACGACGCCTCGTCAGAGGCTAAAAACACCGCAGCATTCGCGATGTCGCGCGGTTGACTCATGCGGCCCATCGGGATGGTGGCAATAAAACGTGCGCGATTCTCGGGAGTATCGGGTACACCCATAAAATCACCCAACATGGCTGTGTCGCCAATCACTGGGCATATCACATTGACGCGGATGTTATCCGGGGCAAGTTCAACGGCCAACGATTTTGTCAGCAAGTTTGCTGCGCCTTTTGAGGCGTTGTACCAAGTTAAACCGGGTCTTGGCCGAATCCCTGCCGTCGAACCCGTATTGATGATGCAGCCTGATTTTTTCAAGCGCATCATGGGCACGACTGCGTTGATCATGTGGTAAATCGCTTTCACGTTCACGTCAAAGCAGCGATCAAAAGAGGCTTCGTCAACGTTGAGAAAAGGCTGATTCTTATGCGTGTAACCAGCGTTATTGACAACGATATCCACGCCACCAAAGCTTGACATGGCTAAGGCAACAGCCCGGTCCACATCAGCGCGTTTGCTGACATCACACTTAACCGCAATGGCTGCAGCGCCTAGCTCGGCAGCAACCTTCTGCGCACCAGCTTCGTTGAGATCGGCGATCACAACTTTTGCACCCTCGCGCACATAGCACCTGGCAATTTCTGCACCAAAGCCGCTTGCGGCACCAGTCACGATTGCAACTTTGTTATTTAAACGCATGATGCTGTCATCCTTTTTTTAGGTTGCTTGTCTCAAATCTTGTTAGCTTAGGGCTTAGCTAAGATATCGCCAAGCACGTTTTGCCCACGAATGCCCCAAACAGTTTTGATCAGTGCCTTGACTTGGGCTTCGGTGGCTGCGCCTTCGTAGGTGCCCAAACGCATCGCTTTGAATTCGATTTCATCACGCGATAAGGTATTGCCTGGGTCGCCTTTTGGTTCGTCAACACGGCCAGTCACTGAACGACCGTCAGTCGTCTTGACCGTGACCTTACCAATCCAGCGTTGCGGATAAGCCGTGTCAACCTCTTCGTCGAGCTCCATGGTGACGCGATCGCGAAAGTTCGCAACGGTGGCATCTTTTAAGGCGCCGTCGAAACCAGCCAAGTCGGCCGAATTACGCAGAGCAATCAGCGCTAACACGGTACCCATCGAAAACTTCGACTGATGCACCGTCTGTGGATCAGTCACTGGGCCCAACACATCGATGGCCCCTTGGTGCACGTGTGTGACCACCGAAGAGATGTCATTGGCTTTTAGACCATGTTGCTTCATTGCTTGTTGCAAAGCGTCAGCGGCAGGGTGGGTATGACGGCATGAGGCGTGAAACTTAAACGAGGTTTCAGGTAAGGCCCAGCGCGAGCCTAGGCGATCAACTAGCTTGGCCGGATCGGCATCGGTTGACATACCCGCGGCCATGCCCTGCGCGCCTTCAAGAATCCGGCGCGCGCCGGTAAAACCATCAAGCGCCAAATATGCAGAGGCTAAGCCGTTTGCGGCGGCGTGCGCGGTGTGTAATTGCTTCGAATCGGCCGCGTCGCGCAGAAACTCCCAGAGGCCGGCGGCCTGTGTGCCAGCCGAACCGATCGCGTGCAGCATTTGCTCGGGGTTCAGTTTGAGCAGGCGACCCACGGTGACCGCTGCTGCCACCGTACCGGCGGTACCCGTGGTGTGAAAAATCTTGTAGTGAGACCGACCCAAAAATTCGCCAACACGGATACCGACTTCGTAGCCAACTACTGAGGCGGTGATGAAGTCTTTGCCCGAAGCGCCGATGGCCTGAGCCACCGCCAACGCGGGTGGAAAGATCACTGCGGCCGGGTGAAAGACTGAACCGTTGTGCACATCGTCTTGTTCAACCACATGCGAAGCCGCTGCGTTCACCATCGCTGCAAACACGGGCGAGGTTTTGCGTCGATTGACAAAGTCTTCAGACTTGCCGTCAGCGGGGCCCATTCTTTCTGCGTATTTGGCCATCGCTTTGACTGCGCGAGCACCCGAGCCAGCCAGAATTGAAGCCATGGTGTCTAAAAACAAATCTTCGCAGCGCAAACTGACGGCTTCTGGGATATCGCTGTACTGCAGTTGCGAGGCAAATTTCGCCAACTCTGCGCTGGGGTACAACACGAGGGGTGAGGTTGAAGGGCGAGCAGCAGTCATGTCTATCACCTATTAAAACGAACGAGGAAGGCCGAGCACGTGTTCGGCGACATACGACAAAATCAGATTAGTTGAAATTGGGGCAACTTGATACAAGCGGGTTTCGCGGAATTTGCGCTCGACATCGTACTCGCAGGCAAAACCGTAGCCGCCGTGAAATTGCAGACAGGCGTTCGCAGCTTCCCACGAGGCATCCGCGGCCAAGAGCTTAGCCATGTTAGCTTGGGTGCCGCAAGGCTGTTTGTTATCAAACAAACGGCAAGCCTCATAGCGCATCAGGCTGGCGGCCTCAACGTTGATGAACGAACGTGCGATCGGAAATTGAACGCCCTGGTTTTGCCCGATTGGACGCCCGAACACAATGCGATCTTTCACATACTTCGAGATACGATCCACAAACCAATAGCCATCGCCAATACACTCGGCAGCGATCAGCGCGCGCTCGGCATTTAAGCCGTCAAGAATGTATTTAAATCCCTTACCTTCTTCGCCAATTAAGTTTTCGGCGGGGATCTCGAGATTATCAAAAAACAATTCGTTGGTTTCGTGATTGACCATGTTCAAGATTGGTCGAACGGTTAAACCGTGACCAATTGCATCGTGCAAGTTGACGATAAAAATCGACATCCCTTCAGATTTTTTTGTCACTTGCTCAAGTGGTGTCGTGCGCGCCAACAAAATCATCAGATCCGAGTGCTGAACACGCGAAATCCAAACTTTTTGGCCGTTGATCACGTAACGATCGCCTTTTTTGACGGCGGTTGTTTTAATTTTTGTGGTGTCGGTGCCTGTGGTGGGCTCGGTGACTCCCATCGATTGCAGGCGCAACTCGCCCGCCGCAATTTTTGGCAGGTACTGATTTTTTTGCTCGGTTGAACCATGGCGCAGTAGGGTGCCCATGTTGTAGAGCTGACCATGGCAGGCGCCAGAGTTACCGCCGCAACGGTTGATTTCTTCCATGATGACCGAAGCTTCGGTCAGGCCCAAGCCAGAGCCACCGTACTCTTGAGGGATCAGCGCCGCCATCCAGCCAGCTTGTGTGAGTGCGTTGACAAATTCTTCAGGGTAGCCGCGCACCTCGTCGACCTTACGAAAATATTCGTCTGGAAACTGCTTACACAGGTCACGGATGGCATCGCGAATGTCTTGGTACTGGTGATCGTGGGTGTTCATGATTTGGCTTGTGGCTTTATGATTAAGGACTGAGATTTAGCCGATAATGTGCCCCAAGGCAGGGTTTTTGACCATTGGTGTTTCATTAACCTCGGCTTTTTGAATGATTAAGGTACCAAACACACGATGGCCAACCACTTTGATTTGACCGACTTGCAGCTGATGGTCAACATTGGCGACGCAAGCAGCCTGACGCGCGGGGCTGAAAAATCTCATCTGTCACTGCCCGCTGCCAGCAACCGGGTCAAAAACCTCGAAGATCACTTTGGCACCCGCTTGTTTCATCGCAATAGCCAGGGCGTGACCTTGACCCCCTCGGGCGAAGCGTTTATGCGGCACGCCCGCTTGGTGCTGCGTCAAATCGACCATCTGCGCGGCGATATCCACGAGTATTCAAGGGGGATTAAGGGGCAAATTCGGGTGCTGGCCAATACCACTGCCATGACCGAATTCATGCCAGCCGTCCTGAGCCGCTATTTGGCTTCTCACCCTGACGTCACCGTTGAGTTGCGCGAGCGGTTAAGTTATTTGGTAGTGAAGGCCGTAGCCGAAGGTTCGGCTGACATTGGAATTGTTGCGGGCCAGCCCGCTGCCTCAACGCTTGAATTTTTGCCCTATCGCGCCGATCGCCTGGTGTTGGTGACTGCGGCCGAGCACCCTTTGGGGGCACTGTCTGAAGTCGCCTTTGCTGACACGCTTGGCTTTGAGTACGTTGGGTTGTCAGAATGGAGCGCAATTCATGCGTTTTTGATTCAGGCCGCCGATAACTTGGGGCATTCGTTTCGGTTTCGGGTCGAAGTGAGTAATTTTGAATCTGTTTGCCGCATGATTGAGGCGGGTGTCGGCATTGGCGTTGTGCCCGAGCAAGCAGCGCGGCGTTATGCCCAACGCTTAAATATTAAGATCGTCAGGCTGTCAGACGAGTGGTCGGTGCGTAACCTGCATATTTGTGTGCGCGAGCTTGAGCGCTTGCCGAGCTTTGCGCGCGATCTTGTTGCGATGCTGCTTGAAGATGTGCCTTCGACTGAGGTCCCTAAGCAATGACCGCAACAAATTGTTCCTTGACCTCGGTTGTTTTGGCATCAGGCAACGCCGGGAAATTGCGCGAATTTGACGCGTTGTTGAGCCCGCTGGGCATCAGTCTGATTGCACAAGGCTCGTTGAATATCCCGGACGTGCCCGAGCCGCATCCCACATTTATCGAAAACGCGCTCGCCAAGGCGCGCCATGCCAGCTTGTTGTCAAGCCTGCCGGCCTTGGCCGATGACTCGGGCCTGTGCGTCGCGGCGCTCAACGCAGAGCCCGGTATCCATTCTGCTCGGTATGCCGAAGCTGAGCACGGCTCGCGTAGTGATACCGCCAACAATCAAAAGCTGGTGCGTGCGTTGCAAGGGCAGAGTAACCGCCGCGCATGGTACGTTGCGGTCTTAGTGCTAGTCACTCGCCACGATGACCCGCAGCCTGTTGTTGCCGAGGCCAACTGGTTTGGTGAGATCGTCGATCAACCGCAAGGCGCAAATGGCTTCGGGTATGACCCCTATTTTTATTTGCCCGAGCAGGGCTGTACCGCAGCAGAGCTCGACCCTGCGCTTAAAAATAAAATCAGTCACCGCGGCCAGGCACTGCAGCAATTACTCAAGCAGCTTGAGGCGCGTCATCTCGTGACGGCGCCATCACGATGAGTGGCGTGATTGTGGGCGCCGCTGAGGCGGCATGCTTGTGAGCCGAGCCGAACAACATCCACCAGAGGTACAAGCATTATGAGTCGCGTGATCCCGATTGCGAGCGCGCAGCAGTCAAAGGTGGGCGCAATCGCTGATATCGCAGATCGCCCGCGCTTGAGTGCGTTACCGCCTTTGTCGGTCTACGTGCATGTGCCGTGGTGCGTGCGCAAGTGCCCGTACTGCGACTTCAATTCACACGAGCAACCGGCGGTTTTGCCTGAGGCCCGCTATCTTGATGCGCTGCAAGCTGACCTTGAACAAGCCTTGCCTGACATTTGGGGCCGGCAGGTGCACACCGTGTTTATTGGCGGGGGGACCCCGAGCTTGTTAAGCGCTGAAGGAATTGATCGCTTATTGGCGATGTTGCGCTCGCATTTAAACCTGTGGCCCGATGCTGAAATTACGCTCGAAGCCAACCCTGGCACCGCTGAAGCTGAACGTTTTATGTCGTACGCAGCCAGTGGGGTCAATCGAATCTCACTAGGAATCCAGTCGTTTGATGATGCCAAATTATTGGCCTTGGGCCGGGTGCATGATGCTGCGCAGGCGCGCGCGGCCATTGAGATGGCCCAGCGCGCGGTGGGGCGCGTGAATTTAGATCTAATGTTTGCCTTGCCGGGGCAAACGCTTGCGCAGTGTGAGCAAGATGCGCGCGAGGCACTCAGTTTTGGTACCGACCATTTGTCGATGTATCACTTGACCTTCGAGCCCAACACCGTCTTTGCGAAGTATCCACCTGCCGTGCCTGATGATGAACTCGCCTGTGACATGCAAGAGACCATCGTGTCCTTGGCGCAGGGAGCTGGTTTTGAACGCTATGAGGTCTCGGCGTTTGCCAAGCCCGGTGCGCGTGCGCGCCATAACGTCAACTACTGGGAGTTCGGTGATTATTTAGGGATCGGTCCTGGCGCGCACGGCAAGCTCTCGTTTCACGATCGGATTGAACGACAGACCCGCCAGCGCAATCCCGAGGGCTGGATGCGCGCAGCGCTGGCACGCGAGGCCAGTCACATCGCTCAGACGCGGCAGTTAAAAACTGCAGAGTTGCCGTTTGAGTTCATGCTAAATGCCCTGCGGCTCGAAAAAGGCGTGGCGTCCTCGCTGTACACTGAGCGCTGTGGGTTACCGATCGCGTCAATGAACAAGGCTTTGCTGTTAGCCACGCAAAAAGGTTTGTTGGTCGACGATCCGTTGCGTTTGCAGGCAACCGAGCTGGGCTGGCGGTTTCTGAATGAATTACAAGCGTTATTTTTATAAAATCACTAGTTTGGTGCATATAATTGTATTTTATGCACTGTATTGGTGCTTTACCTGCACTTTTTTGGGCATTTTTGATTCGAAATGTCTGGCACGAATGTTGCTTGTTATCAATCAAGATAATTTGCATCATCTTTTAATTAATAGTCATCATTTTCATTTTCCGGAGTCAGTATGAGCACCTCTCAAGATGTTCTGAAGAAGATTGCCGAAGACGAAGTCAAGTTTGTCGACTTTCGTTTTACGGACACCATGGGCAAAGAGCAACACGTTTCGGTTCCTGTCAGTCAGATGAATACCGAAAAGTTTACCGAAGGCCACGCGTTTGACGGTTCGTCAATTGCTGGCTGGAAAGGCATCGAAGCCTCGGACATGCTTCTGATTCCCGATCCAAATACCGCGCACATGGACCCGTTCCGTGAAGAATCAACCATGATTCTGACCTGCGATGTGGTCGAGCCTTCAGACATGAAGGGCTACGATCGCGATCCACGTTCGCTTGCCAAGCGCGCTGAAGCCTATTTGAAAGCCAGTGGTTTGGGTGATACCGCCTTTTTTGGTCCTGAGCCAGAGTTCTTTGTCTTTGACGGCGTGACTTGGGGCGACGATATGTCGGGCTGTCACGTCAAGATCAAGTCAGACGAAGCACATTGGTCAAGCAGCATTGACTCAGAGGGCGGCAACATGGCTCATCGTCCACGCGTCAAGGGCGGTTACTTCCCAGTTCCTCCGGTTGATTCGATGCAAGATATGCGTTCAGAGATGTGCTTGTTGCTTGAAGAAGCTGGCATCCCTGTCGAAGTGCATCACCACGAAGTGGCTGGCGCTGGTCAGATGGAAATCGGCACTAAGTTCAGTACCTTGGTGACACGCGCCGACTGGAACCAAATCCTCAAGTACACCGTGCACAACGTTGCGCACGCTTACGGCAAAACAGCCACGTTCTTGCCAAAGCCTGTTGTCGGTGACAACGGTTCAGGGATGCACGTTCACCAGTCAATCTGGAAAGATGGTCAGAACCTGTTTGCAGGCAATGGCTACGCTGGCTTGTCTGAATTTGCGCTGTATTACATCGGTGGCGTCATCAAGCACGCTCGTGCGCTCAATGCAATTACCAATCCTGGCACAAACTCGTACAAGCGTTTGGTCCCGCACTACGAAGCCCCTGTGAAGCTTGCTTACTCTGCACGCAATCGCTCAGCATCGATTCGTATTCCTTACGTCGCCAATCCAAAAGGTCGTCGTATCGAAACACGTTTCCCTGATCCGCTTGCTAACCCATACTTGGCGTTCTCGGCCTTGATGATGGCAGGTCTTGACGGCGTGCAAAACAAGATTCACCCAGGCGATCCCGCAGACAAAAATCTGTACGACTTGCCACCCGAAGAAGATGCAAAGATCCCAACAGTTTGCAGTTCGCTCGAGCAAGCGCTCGAAGAACTCAACAAAGACCGCGAGTTCTTGACCCGCGGTGGGGTGTTTAGTAACTCAATGCTGGATGCCTACGTGGATCTGAAAATGCAAGAAGTGAATCGCTTGCGTATGACGACCCATCCCGTCGAATTCGACATGTATTACAGCTTGTAATTTGCTGTTTAACCCTGGAGTCGGGTCTCGTGTGACCCGAATACCATGTACTCCGCTGATGCCTTCGATCTACTCTCCACAACAGTTCTTTTATTGAACTCGACTGGTGAAGTCGTAGAGGCAAATGCGGCAGCAGAAGTGATGTTTGGGCGGTCTAGGCGTAACCTATTGGGGCAGCCGGCCGCCTTTTTGTTTGACCGCGACAAGGCGCTTGCGCACTCGATTCAACAGGCCTGTCGTGGCGAGGTCGCGGATTGTCGGCAATTTGCGCGCGTGCGGCGTGGCTTAGAGACCGTTGAGGTTGCGGTCACCTCGGTCGCCTTATCTCAGCCGCTGTGGTCCGCTTTAATAGAGATCAAAGACTTAGAGCAGCGAGTCCTGGCCGATCGCAGTAGTCGCTTGGTCGACGAAATTGATACCCAACACGAACTGTTGCGCAACCTAGCGCACGAGGTGAAGAACCCGCTCGGTGGTTTGCGCGGCGCTGCCCAGCTTCTAGAGTCAGAATTGCCCGACCCAGCTTTGCGTGAATACACCAGCGTCATTATTTCAGAGGCTGACCGCCTGCAGGCGTTGGTTGATCGACTTGCCGCGCCGCAACGCATGCCGGTGCAGTGGCAAGCGGTCAATATCCATGAGATTTGCGAAAGAGTATGTGCCCTGGTGCGCGCTGAGTTTCGCGAAGTGGCATTGTTGCGTGACTACGATGCCTCAATGCCAGAGTTTCGGGCAGATCCGGCTCGGGTGATGCAAGCGCTTCTCAATATTGTTCGCAATGCCGCGCAGATTATGACTGGGTTTCACCCAACGCAGTCACCCCACATTACGATCAAAACTCGTATTGCGCGCCAGGTGCTGTTGCGACACAAACAACATCGTTTGGCAGCAGTTGTCACGGTGACCGATAACGGACCAGGCGTACCTCAGAGTTTGAAAGAGCGCATTTTTCATCCGCTTGTCACGGGGCGTGATGGTGGTACGGGGCTTGGCTTAAGTCTCGCGCAGGATTTTATCCAACAACATGGCGGTGTGATTGAGTTTGAGTCACAACCCGGGCACACCGAGTTTCGTTTGCAATTACCTATGGAGCCTCTTTGATGAAACCAGTTTGGATCGTGGATGATGATCAAGCTATTCGCTGGGTGCTTGAAAAGGCGCTGAGCCGTGCCAATATACCGACGCGTAGTTTTGTAAACGCCTCTGAGGTGTCTGCGGCCTTGAAGCTCGAGTCTCCTTCGGCGCTCGTCTCTGATATCAGAATGCCGGGCACGGATGGCTTGGCACTGCTGAAAGAAGTCAAAGAGAAATATCCCACGCTGCCGGTCATCATTATGACGGCGTATAGCGATCTTGGCAGCACCGTGTCTGCCTTTCAAGGTGGGGCGTTTGATTACCTCGCCAAGCCTTTCGATATTAACGAGGCGGTGGCGCTCATCTCGCGCGCAATGCAAGAACCCTCGGCAGAAGAGCTCTCGGCACAACCTGCAGCTGCCACTGCTCTTGCCACCGATAAAGGCATGTTGACGCAGTCGGCCTCGGTCGCGATGCAAGAGGTGTTTCGTGCGATCGGGCGCCTAGCGCAATCAAACGTCACAGTGTTGATCACTGGCGAGTCTGGTACAGGTAAAGAGTTAGTGGCGCGCGCGTTGCACAGTCATGGTGCACGCTCAAAAGGGCCATTTGTTGCCTTGAATACTGCTGCCATCCCGCGTGATTTGCTCGAAGCTGAGTTGTTTGGGCACGAGCGCGGCGCCTTCACGGGCGCTAACGCCTTGCGCCGAGGTCGTTTTGAAGAAGCGGGTGGTGGAACGTTATTTTTAGACGAAATCGGCGATATGCCCTTTGAATTGCAAACGCGCTTGCTGCGCGTCTTGTCTGAAGGGACCTTCTATCGGGTAGGAGGCGCACAGCCGGTACGCGTTGACGTGAGGATTGTGGCCGCAACCCATCAGCCGCTTGAAGAGCGCGTTCAAGAGGGCAAGTTTCGCGAAGATCTGTTTCATCGCTTGAATGTCATTCGCCTGAGATTACCCGCGCTGCGTGAAAGGCGCGAAGATGTCGCCGATCTTGCCAAGCATTTTTTGTCGGTGTCAGCCAGAGCAGTGGGTGTCCCCGTCAAGCGCCTGTCGGAGTCGGCTGTGCACGCGCTTGCACAATTCGACTATCCAGGTAATGTCCGGCAGCTCGAAAATTTTTGTCACTGGTTGACCGTCATGGCTCCTGGGCAAACGGTCGAGATGGGGGACCTACCGCCAGAAGTCCGCGCAGTCAAAACTGGCGCGACACGCGTTGGCTCAGGCCACGATTTAGGTGGCGTCAATCACACTTGGCAAGAGCTGCTAGCGCTTGATGCAAACGTACGTCTGTCGCGCTCAGAACCAGAAGTTTGGACCGCGTTAACGCGTCAATTTGAGCGCGCGTTATTGCAGTCTTCGCTTGAGGTCTGTCGAGGCCGTCGGGTTGAGGCCGCTGCACGTCTCGGGATGGGTCGCAACACCATTACTCGTAAGTTGCGAGAGTTAGGGATGGATCCGGTCGGGGCTGACTCCGAGGCGTGACGGGTGGGCGGTACAATTCAGCAGTCAACTGAAGGAAAGCCCACATGTCAAAGTCAGTCATTCACACGAACGCCGCTCCGGCAGCTGTCGGCCCGTATTCGCAGGCCATTGTTGCCCCGGCGGGCCGAACCGTCTATTTATCGGGTCAAATTGGCCTGGTACCCGCAACGGGCAACATGGTCTCAGAGAATTTTGAGGCACAGGTTCGTCAGTCTTTTGCCAATATGCAAGCGGTCATTGAGGCTGCTGGCGGTCGTTTAGACAGTATCGTCAAACTAACCTTGTTTTTAACCGACTTAGGTCAATTTGCAATTGCCAATGGGATCATGGCTGAGTTGCTGCCTGAGCCATGTCCGGCGCGCTCAACCGTCGGCGTCGCAAGTTTGCCAAAGGGTGCTCAGTTTGAGATTGAAGCCATCATCGTCGTTTAGCGCGTAATCAAAGCGATTTTGTCGTGGGTACGGCTCAGCACACCCCAGCAAAGGGTTTGGCACGTCCTAAAGCCGTTGCCACGACTAAACAAAAGCTAGAGCGTTTGGGCCTCGTCAGTGCACAGGATTTAATTTTGCACTTGCCACTTCGTTACGAAGACGAAACCGAGATCATGCCGATTGCTACCCTTCGCCCAGGTCGCTCTGCGCAGATTGAGGCCGTGGTGATCCGGTCTGATGCCAGCTACCAACCGCGTCGGCAATTGACTGCAGTCGTACAAGACGAAACCGGTGAGATCGGGCTGAGATGGCTCACGTTTTATCCTAACCAACAACAACAGATGCAGGTTGGCCGGCGCTGGCGCATTCGGGGCGAAGTCCGTGGTGGCATGCATGGGTATGAAATCATTCATCCCAAAGTCACGGTTGCAGATTCGCCCTTGCCAGCGGCGTTGACGCCTGTGTACCCGACCACAGAGGGCTTGTCTCAGCCAAGTTTGCGTAAAGCGATTGGGCAGGCACTCGAACAAGTCGAACTCAGTGATACCCTCGAACCCGAACTCGTCAAACGACTGGGGCTGCAGAGTTTTGATGAGGCGATCCGCACGCTTCATGCACCGACACCCGACATGGATGCGAACGCTTTAATTGAGCACACGCATCCGTCGTGGCTGCGTATTAAGTTTGATGAACTGTTGGCACAGCAACTGTCGTTGGCGGCGGCCCGCGATGCGCGTCGCAGTTTGCGTGCAAAAATCTTGTCCAAGAACCCAAAGCCTGACAGCCTGTGCGCGCGCCTGCTGCAATCCTTGCCTTTTCATCTGACTCCAGCGCAGCAACGCGTGACCAATGAGATCAGCGCCGATCTGCAACGCGAGTTTCCGATGTATCGCTTGTTACAGGGGGATGTCGGTAGTGGCAAAACGGTAGTGGCAGCGCTTGCCGCCTTGCAGGCAATCGATGCCGGTGCGCAGGTCGCCCTCATGGCGCCAACCGAAATTTTGGCCGAACAGCATTTTCAAAAATTGAAAGTTTGGTTTGAACCGCTTGGGATTGAGGTGTGCTGGTTGACCGGCAGCATCACACCCAAAGCACGTAAAATCGCAAATGAAGCGATTTCAAGCGGGCGGGCGCGCTTAGTTGTTGGTACCCAAGCGTTGATTCAAGACACGGTCGAATTTTGCGACTTGGGTTTGGTGATTGTTGACGAGCAACACCGCTTTGGTGTTGCCCAGCGTCTGTCGTTGTCGAAAAAGGGCGAAGAGTTCGCGACCAATGACTGGATCCCGCACCAACTGACCATGAGCGCCACGCCCATTCCACGCACGCTGGCCATGACGTTTTACGCCGATCTTGAAGTGTCATCGATTGACACCTTGCCGCCGGGGCGCACGCCCGTCGTGACAAAATTAATCTCGAGCGCACGGCGCGAGCAAGTGCTCGGTCATGTGGCGCAGGCCTGCACCACAGGGAAACAGGTGTACTGGGTGTGTCCGTTGGTTCAAGAAAGTGAAACTCTTGATTTACAAACTGCGGTCGACACGCACCTTTCCTTGACTCAAGCTTTGCCTGACTATACCGTTGGCTTAGTGCACGGGCAATTGCCGACTGCCGAAAAGGCCTCGGTCATGAAAGCGTTTCGCGAAGCGCAAATCAACGTCTTAGTGTCCACAACTGTCATCGAAGTGGGTGTCGACGTTCCCAATGCCTCGCTCATGGTCATTGAGCACGCCGAGCGGTTTG
>Ga0114967_10001978_pt1 | contig 17198 bp, 16 predicted proteins | sample M_130628_MF_Meta_FD_92639 | JGI IMG/M metagenome (GOLD analysis project Ga0114967, IMG submission 92639) | Freshwater microbial communities from Lake Montjoie, Canada to study carbon cycling - M_130628_MF_MetaG | ecosystem: Environmental > Aquatic > Freshwater > Lake | place: Lake Montjoie... | reverse complement strand
GACGCCGACGTACTTGAGGCGGCACGCCGCGTGCACCGAGCACTCGGCGACACGAACCGGCTCGAGGTCGTTCGCCGCCTCGCCGTCGGCCCTGCAACCGTCTCTGAGCTCATTGAATCTACCGACCTCTCGCAGCCACTCGTCTCCTGGCATCTCCGTCGCCTTCGCGACGCCGGCCTCGTCACCACCGAGAAGGTCGGTCGCGAGACGCTCTGCACGCTGCGCACCGAGACGATCGCCGAAGGGCACGCGCTCATGCTCTCCGCGCTTGGCGTGACGAATCCAGCAGCCTGGGTTGCGCCAACCGTTGCCCTTCCAGCAGCACAGCCACTTATTGATGCAGTGCGTGCAGGAGATGCATCGTGATGGCACGCAAGCGCGTCGTTCGCGGCAGCCTTCTCACCGGTGATGAGCGCGCGCGCATCAAGCGAATCGGCGAACCGATCGCACTCTTCCTCGGGCGCCTCGGCTTCTCTCCCGACGCGCTGACGCTGATTGGATTCAGCATCGTCCTCTTCGCCGCCGCCGCAGCAGCAGCGGGAGGCTGGGTGCTTGCAGCGCTCATCCTGATTGCAGGAACCTTGTTTGACGGGCTTGACGGCACCCTCGCGCGCGCAACAAATCGCGTGCGTCCATTCGGTGCCTTCCTCGACTCGTCGCTCGACCGAGCAAGCGAGGCGGTGATCTACGCGGGAATTACCGCAGGAGCCGCAATGAGCACAACAACGTTGAGCGGAAGCGGCCACCTCGAGGTGATCGGCCTCGCCACACTCGCGCTCGGAACAGGTTCGCTCGTGAGCTACGTTCGTGCGCGCGGTGAGGGGCTCGGCGTTGTCGCCGACAACGGGCTGGCACAACGTGGCGAGCGAGCCGCGATGCTCATCATCGGGCTCCTTGCCGGCGGCCTGATCAACGCCACATGGCTTGCTGGCGCACTCGCGCTCATCTGCGTCACCTCCACGATCACCGTCGTTCAGCGCGTTCTCTACATTCGCGATGCCCTCGAGAGTGGGGCACGCCAACCACGCGCGGCAAAACGCCGCGCCCATTGATGCTCGTCGTTCGGTAAACCGATCGACAAGTGAAGGCGGGTTCAGGCACTGAACCCACGAAGCGGAAGAACAGAGGAGAAAGGGGTAACCGGAGATGCAAGACTTGAACGGGCCACGCGCCCAATGGAACGCCCGACCGGCGCCGAAGACGCCAGTCAAGGCGACGAACCCGATCCGCGTTGCGATCGCGGGAGTAGGCAACTGCGCAAGCAGCCTTGTGCAGGGACGCTACTTCTATGCAGACGCAGCCAATGACGCCAAGGTTCCAGGGCTGATGCACGTCGATATCGGCGGGTATCACGTGCGCGACCTTGACTACGTTGCAGCCTTTGACGTGAACGTCACAAAGGTTGGCAAGGATCTTTCGGTGGCGCTCGGCGCACATCCGAACAACACCTGGACCTTCCAGGAGATCCCAACGACTGGCGTGATCGTGCAGCGCGGACCAACGCTGGACGGTATCGGCAAGTATTTGAAGGACGTCGTCCAAGAGTCGCCAGAGAAGCCGGTTGACGTTGCCGCGGTGCTCAAGGAGCGCAAGGTGGATGTGCTCGTCGCATATCTTCCAGTCGGTAGCGAAGAGGGGATCCGCTACTACGCCGAGCAGGCGATCAAGGCGGGATGCGCGTTCGTTAACGCAATCCCTGTCTTCATCGGCCGTGAGCCGGAGTGGCAGAAGAAGTTCGCCGCAGCTGGACTTCCAATCGTCGGAGACGACATCAAGAGCCAGGTCGGCGCAACGATTGCGCACCGCGTTCTTGCACGTCTCTTTGCCGATCGTGGCGTTCATCTCGACCGCACCTATCAGCTGAATTTCGGTGGCAACACCGACTTCCAGAACATGTTGGAGCGCGATCGACTTGAGAGCAAGAAGATCAGCAAGACGAATGCGGTCACGTCGATTCTTGACGAGCCGCTCGACGACGAGCAGGTCCACGTTGGTCCATCGGACTACGTGCCGTGGCTTCTCGATCGCAAGTGGGCAAACATCCGACTCGAGGGGACAACCTTCGGTGGGGTACCGCTCACGGCTGAACTAAAACTCGAAGTGTGGGACTCGCCAAACAGCGCCGGTGTCATCACTGACGCGATTCGTTGCGCGAAGCTCGGACTCGACCGGAAGCTTGCGGGGACGCTCGTTGCGCCTTCGTCATACTTCATGAAGAGCCCACCAATGCAGTTGCGCGATGACGTCGCCCACGCTGCAGTGGAGGCCTTCATCCGTGGTGAGGACAACCGTGTCCTCGATGGCAGCCAGGTGACGAAGGAGGGCTACCCCGCCTCCGAGTCGCTGAACTCCGTGCGAGCCTAAACGTTCCGCAGCAGGGCTCAGCTCCTCGCTGAACCCCGCCTTCACGAACAAGAGAGCCGTCACTCCCGCAAGGGGGTGGCGGCTCTCCCGTACACTCCCCCTAATGAGTGAACCGATGCCCATGCCAGAGCCGGCAACCCCCTCTCCGTTGCGCCGTAGTGGGGCTGCGCGCACCCCTGGCTACCTCATGCGCCGCGCCTGGGAGAAGTCGGTCTATGCCGGCTACCGCCTCCTGATGGCGATTGTCGGGATCCTCCCGCCACGCCCGGTTGAGGCACTCTTCTCGACCCTCGCCCCCCTTGCCTACCTGCTCTGGCCAGCAAAGCGACGCATCGCCGACAACAACGCTGCCGTCGTACTCGGACTCGCCGACGCCGAGGGTCGCCCGCTCCCAGGAGCCGCAGCAGCGGTTCGCGCGCGATCACTTGCAAACTATCGGAGCTACGGCCGCTACACCGCCGAGCTGCTCCGCCTCCCGAGTCGCTCACTCAAAGACATTGCCAGCGAAGTCGATCTGAGTGAAGCGGGAATCCTCGAGGAGCTGCGCGCGCGAGGTCAGGCCGCAATCTTTGTCGGCTTTCATGCGGGAAACAACGAACTTGGTGCGGCAAGTTTCGGTGAGCGTAACTACGACGTAAATGTTGTCGCAGACGACAGCGCCTTTCCAGAAATGTACGAGCTGCTGCGCCGCCTTCGCGCATCATGGGGGATCAAGGTGATTGACTGGCGCGCGATTCGCGAAGTGTTCACCGTCTTACGCCGCGGCGGCATCATTGTCCTACTCAGCGATTGGGGCTGGAAACCCGACGGGACGCCATGCATGCTCTTCGGACGCTGGACAACACTCCCGAGCGGACCGGCAGTTCTCGCCGCGCGCGGCAAGGCGCCAATCGTCCCGTTCTTCGTTCGACGCGAAGCGCCAGGAAAATTCTACATCGCGTTCGGCGCACCAATCGACGCAGGCAACGGCTCACCTGCAGCACAGGTTGCTGCAACACAAGCGACAGCGCACGCAATGGAACAACTTATTCGTACAGAGCCAACGCAGTGGAACTGCTTCAAGCCACTCTGGCCAAGTGCGCACGAACAAGAGCGACTTAAGGATCTTGCAGCAACAATGTCGGCAGAGGTTGTGTGAGATGCGAATAATGCAACGCATCGTTGGCAGCATCGCAATCGCCGCACTCGAAGGTGTCTCGTACCTGCCCGAATCACTCCTCCTTGGTATCGCGCGCGGGTGGGGGCAGCTCGGTCCGCGCGTGCAGCGTGCGCGAGCGGCACGCGCCCGCATCAACCTTGCACGCGTCTATACATATCGTGACGGCACTGCGCCAACAAGCGCAGCGCTGAGCCGCGGTGTGCAACTGCTCTTTGAGCATCACTTGCGCTTCTACATTGAGACGGCACGAGCGCCGCGCCATAGTCGGCGCACGATCCTCGAACACGTCACCCTTGAAGACGCAGCAGCCGTCGACCGTGCGTTCGCACGCGATAAGGGGCCGGCGATCTTCCTCGCGGCACACTTTGGGGCGATCGAACTTCCTGGCGCCATCCTCTCAATGCGCTCGGGGCGAAACCCTGTTGCGCCAATGGAAGAGCTGAAGAACCCCTACCTCCAAGCCTGGATGTTGAAGGTGCGCGGTGAGGGGCTCGGATTGCGAATCATTCCGACGCGCGGTGCAGCCGCGGTGCTCTCCGCAGAGTTGGCTGCAGGGGGCATCATCGGCATGGTCGGTGACCGCAACATTGTGGGCGCGGGCGTCCCAGTGACATTCTTCGGCGCACCCGCGCGACTGCCGATCGGCCCCGCCCTGCTGGCCGTTGAGTCTGGTGCACGCCTGATCGTTGCCGCCGTGACGCGCGAGCCAGAGCGTCGCTATACCGGCTACATTCGCGTCGTTGATATCCCCACGTCTGGCGACCGCATGGAGCGGAGCCGTGCAGCAATCAACGGCGTTGCAGCGGCATTCGAAGAGCTCATCATGATGGCACCAGAACAGTGGTGGACACTCTTCTATCCAATTTGGGACGATCTACCCGCATGAGTACGAATGGCGCACGAAGTAGGGCCGATCTGCATATTCATACGATGGCGTCCGATGGCACCGCCGGCGTCTCGCAGGTGCTTGCCGCCGCAGAGGCGCAACACCTCGACGTGATTGCAATCACCGACCATGATCGAATCGATGCAGCACAGGCGGCGCAGGCGATGGCTGTCGCCCGCGGCCTTCACGTTGAGGTAGTTGTTGGCGAGGAGATCTCAACGTTGCAAGGTCACCTCGTTGCACTCTTCCTCAAGGAACGCGTCAAACCACTGCGCTCACTCCGTCGCACGATCGCCGAGGTGCATGAGCAGGGAGGGATCGCGATCTCAGCTCACCCGCTCTTTCCACACTTTCTCTGTACGCAAGAGGGGACACTCCGCTCCGTTGCGAGCGATCGAGACCCCGCCTGCCGGCCCGACGCGATCGAGATCTTCAACCCGACGATCTTCGGCACCTACCCACGGGCACGGGTGCAGCGGCTCGCTGCGGAGTTGAGGATCCCCGGCATCGGCGCATCAGATGCCCACGTGGTTGAGGCGATCGGGCGCGTCTGGAGCAGCTTCCCTGGGCGCGGGGCAGCCGACCTTCGCACCGCGATCCTCGAGGGAACAATCGAGCTCGGCGACGGCACCGATCACACGCTCATGGAGAGCCCGAGCATCTTCGGGCGCCAGATGCTGCGTAACCTGATCGGGCTCGGCCAAGATCTCGCCGGGCTCGCACGTCCGGTCTGGAGCCTCGGTGGCGCACGCCAGGGGCGCGACCTCGGCTACCCAGGGAGTCGCCAGCGCCCTGCCGTTTACGATCCACGTGCGCACCTGCGTGAGCATGAGAAGGAGAGGGGGGAGCAGCGATGAAGATTGGCTTGATCACCCCGTACGCCTACCCGATGCCGGGCGGCGTCAACGACCATGTCGGCAATCTCTACCGCGTACTGCGTTCACGCGGCCACGACGTGCGGATCATCACGAGTAGCCACGGCGTGCAGCGTGCGTCTGAAGGCGATGTGATTCGCATCGGCAAGGGGTTCAGCGTCCCGTTCAATGGATCAATGGGGACGATCACACTCAGCCCAACGTATCTGAGTCAGATGCGCCAACTGCTGGAGCGCGAGCGATTCGACGTGTTGCACTTTCACGAGCCGTTTGTTCCGTTCCTCAGCCTTGTCACGCTGAGCGTTTCAACATCCGTGAACGTCGGCACCTTCCATGCGTTTGGTGGCCTCTCCGCAAGCTACGAGTTTGGTAAGCGCGCACTCGGTCACTACGCAGCAAAACTTCACGGACGCATCGCCGTGAGCTCTGCAGCGCGCCATTTCATCAGTCGCTACTTTCCAGGCGAGTACAAGATCCTTCCTAACGGGGTGGACCCACTCAGCTACCAGCGCGCCGTACCAATCGCTCGCTATCGCGATGGAGTCCCGAACATCTTCTTTGTTGGGCGCATGGAGTCGCGCAAGGGACTCATTCACCTCCTTCGCGCATTTCGCAAGTTGCAGATTGACGGCGTCCCATCTCGCCTCCTGATTGCTGGAACAGGACCAGGCGAGCGCGAAGCACGGCGCTATGTGCTTACGCGCCAACTCGACAATGTCGAGTTCCTTGGCCGCGTGTCCGAAGAGGAGAAGCGCCAACTGTTTAAGACGGCCGACATCTACGTGTCACCAGCAACCGGACGTGAGTCGTTTGGCATCGTGCTGCTTGAGGCAATGTCTGCCGGCGCGCCGATCATCTGCTCCGATATTCACGGATACCGAGCGGTGGTGCGTCGCGACCGCGAAGCACTTCTCGTCCCGCCAGGTGACTCAGAGGCACTCGCCGATGCGCTACGTCGTCTCATTGAGGATCCAGAGCTTCGCGCACGACTCTCCAAATCAGGCGTAGAGCGCTCGGAGTTGTTCAGCTGGGAACATGTCGGCGCATCGGTCGAGGAGTACTACGGCTTCGTGATCCGACGGCTCGCCGATGAGGGTCGACTCCCGAGTGGCTTCTCGGCGCCAATCCCGCCACCGCCCGGCCCCCGACAACGCAAGGGCTAATCCAACCGCAAGACTACGCAGCAGCGCAGCGCGCAGCAAGCTCGCACAAGAGTCGCGCAGTCAGGCCCCATGCACGTCGATTTCCAGGGAGTGTGATCACGCCATAGCGAAGCGAAACCCCACGCTCGATCGCATCTACCTCAAGGATTGGAAGTCGCGGATCAAACAATCCGAGTTCTGCCCCGAGCGTCCCGGCAACCTCACTCGGCTCAGGAACGATCACTGGAACACGTGGTGCAATGGCAACGAGAACTTCAACGCTGTAATCACTCGTCGGCACATACGCTGCATCGAGTGAGCCGACAAAGGTGATCCCCTGCGCGGCATCACTAGCGTCAAACCCGAGCTCCTCATGAAGTTCGCGAATCGCTGTCTGCATCGGAGTTTCACCCGGCTCGGCTTTGCCACCTGGGAGCGCAACCTGCCCACCATGGACGCCACCATCTGTGCGCTCAATGAGCAGCACCTGACACTCGTAAGGATGAATATCGCTGCCACTTCCGCCGCCGACGCTATTGCACGAACTGCGTGCGGTAGGCGGGATAAGCAGCGCGGTAACAACAGCGCGACGCAGTGTGCGACCAACTGGTGGCGTATGCGGAACCGCTACGAGGTCGGGCAAGACGCGCGGCGTTAAGGCCGCCGGAAGTGAAATCGGGAGCGGCGCGAGCGCTCCATGCTCGTCACGTACGAGCGCAGCTCGCACCCGCTCCGTCAGTCGCTCGAGTGCGTCTAGCTCGGTCGTACGTGCCCCCCAGGTGCGCGAACGGCGATCCGTGGCCGTACTGGGCTCGCAGTTGCTGGCAGTGGCCGCGGCTTGCGTCGCAGCGCGTGCTCAAGAACCTGGCCGATCGTATCGACCGGGATGATCTTCAGGGCCTTCCGAATCTCTTCCGGAACATCCTGCAGATCCTTCTCGTTCTTCTTCGGAATGAGCACGATACGAGCACCAGAGGCATGCGCCGCGAGCGCCTTGCTCTTCAGCCCGCCGATCGGGAGCACCCGCCCACGCAGGGTGATCTCGCCCGTCATCGCCACGTCTTTTCGCACCGGGATGCCCGTGAGCGCCGAGACGATCGCGGTCGCCATCGTCACGCCAGCCGAAGGCCCATCCTTCGGGATCGCACCAGCCGGAACGTGGATGTGGAGCCCGGTCTTCTCGAAGCGTTCCGCGGGGATTCCCAGCTCCGCACCGTGCGACTTGATCCAGGTCAGCGCGGCTCGCGCCGACTCCTTCATCACGTCGCCCAACTGCCCGGTCAGGATCAACTCCTCACGGCCATCCATGACGCCAACCTCGACGGCGACAACGTCACCACCCGTTGGGGTGACGACAAGCCCAATTGCCGAGCCGATCTGGTCATCGGCATCCATCTCGCCGTATTCATGTCGCTCTGGGCCAAGCCAGGTCGCCATCTTCTTCAGATCAACGACACCCTTGCGCGACTTCTTCTCTGCAACGCTTCGTGCAACCTTGCGCATGAGCGTGGCGATCTCGCGTTCGGCGTTGCGAACACCAGCTTCGCGCGTGTAGTGTCGAATCAGGTGCACGAGCGTCTCGTCGGGGATCGTCACCTGCGACTCCTTCAAGCCGTGATTCTCTCGCTGCTTTGGGATGATGTAGCGCTTTGCAATCTCTACCTTCTCGACCTCGGTGTACCCAGGAATCTGGATGATCTCCATGCGATCACGGAGCGGCGCAGGGATCGTGTCGAGTTGATTCGCAGTTGCAACGAAGAGCACCTGCGAAAGGTCAAACTCCACCTCAAGATAATTGTCTTGATACGTAGAGTTCTGCTCTGGATCAAGCACCTCAAGGAGCGCCGACGACGGATCGCCGCGGAAGTCCGCGCCGAGCTTGTCGATCTCATCAAGCATGAAGACAGGGTTCTTTGTTCCCGCCTGCTTGATCCCTTGCACGATGCGACCAGGAAGCGCACCGATGTAGGTGCGCCGGTGGCCGCGGATCTCTGCCTCGTCATGAAGTCCACCGAGGCTCATGCGTACAAATTTCCGTCCCATCGCTCGCGCGATCGACTTACCGAGTGAGGTCTTACCAACACCAGGAGGCCCCGCGAAGCAGAGGATCGGGCTCTTCACCTGCGGCGCAAGCTTGCGCACCGCGAGGTACTCAACGATTCGCTCCTTCACCTTCTCAAGTCCGTAGTGATCCTCATTCAGCACCTTTGCGGCACCTGCAATGTTCAACTGATCCTCGGTTGATTCGTTCCACGGCATGGAGATCAGCCAGTCGACATAGGTGCGAATGACGCCAACCTCTGGCGAGGCGGACGGGATCCGGCTCATCCGATCGAGCTCCTTCAGTGCGCGCGACTTCGTCTCGGCCGGCATGCCCGACGCTTCGACCTTCTCGCGCAACTCGTTCGCCTCTGCCTGTTGCGGGTCGTCTTCCCCGAGCTCGCGCTGGATCGCCTTCATCTGTTCGCGCAAGAAGTATTCTCGCTGGCCCTTATCCATCTCCGATTTCACCTCGGACTGGATGCGACCCTTGATCTCAAGGATCTCAATCTGCCGCGCGAGGAAGGCGGAGACATACTTCAGGCGGTCGACAACATCGATCGTCTCTAGCAGCTCCTGTCGCTGCTCCGTTGTCATATCGGGCGTATAGGCGGTCATGTCTGCAAGAAGGCCAGGATCACTGATGTTCTTTGCGGCAACAGCCGCTTCAGGCGGCACCGGTGCACCAGAGGTCACGTACGTCTCAACCTGTGTCTGGATGCTCTTCATGAGCGCCTCTACCTCAACGCCCTCAGCGTGCGGCGCCTCGATGATTTCGGCCTTCAACGCAAGGTAGTTGCCCGACGTATCGAGCCCGCGAACAGCAATGCGCTTCTGGCCCTGGACAACAGCGCGCAGCGTGCCGTCGGGAAGGTTCACCACCTGAGCGATCTTTGCGAGCGTGCCCATGCGGTGCAACTGCTCAACGCCATCAACCTGCTCCTGCTCAGGCTCACGCTGTGTGACGAGTGCGAGCCAACCTCCGGCCTCAACCGCGGCACGAATTGCGGCAACGCTCTTATCGCGTCCAACCTTGAGTGGCGCGACCATCTCGGGGAAGATCACGATCTCACGGAGTGGAACAAGCGGGAAGCTTCCTGCACCGGTTGGCACAATGGAACCGTCCTCTTCGGCGGCCTCAACCGCCTCGTCGATCTCGAGCTGCTCGACCTCGTCCAACTCAAGCTCGAGGTCGTCGTTCATCTCACGCTCGTTCATCGTCGTGCTCCTTTCGCTGTCGCCTTTTCGCTTCGCTCATCGCGTCCCTCTTCATAGAGTCGCTCGAGGATCCGCTCCCCCAACCGCTCCTCAAGTTCAAAGAGGAGCTTCACCCCTGCAAGATTGACGCCCAACTCTTGGGTGAGGTGGCGGATCCAAAGGATTCGCCGGAGGTCATTGGCGGAGAAGAGGCGGATGTTCGTCTCGGTTCGCGAGGGGCAGATCAGCCCCTCTTCCTCGTAGATGCGCAAGGTTCGAGGGTGAACCTGGAGCAGGCCAGCTGCCACGCTGATGACGTAGACCGGCTGTGCTGGATCAATGACCCCTTCCACCCTGAACATAGGCACATCCTAGAACCATATCAATGATGTTGTCAAGTTACTTATCCACATTTTGGTAGGGCGAGAGAGGGTGGCTGCTCCTCCAGTTGAAGCAGCTCGCCGCTAGTCGGGAAGGTGGCGGCGGTACGGGATGTCGAGAACGACGGTATTTGCGCGACCGATGAGCGCATCGCGCAGCCGCTTCCCATTGCCGTTATGGAGGACCCGGTCCCACCAGTGTCGGCCGGAATACTCGGGAACCATCACCACCGTCATGAACTTCTGGCCATGGTCGTCGAGCTCCTCTTCGATCTCATCCAGGTAGTGGATGAGTGGCTCGATAATTGCGCGGTAGGGCGAGAGAATCGTCACGAGCCGAACGTCAGGGAAGTGGTGCTCAAAGCGCTCACGGATTTGATGTTCTTCTTCTTCGTCGAAGACAACGCGCAACGCAATGATCTCGCCGCCACCACTTGCGAGGAGTCGGCCAACGTTTACTGCGCGAACGGTTGAGCGATTGATCTCACCAAACGGGGCAAAGATACGTCGGTTTCGATGCAACCCCTCAAAGATCTTTTCTGCTGGTACGGCAAGCTCAGCCGTGTGCAGCGCATATTGATGTTTCACCATCAACATGAATGCGGTAAGTAGGGGGATCGCGATAAAGACGAGATAGCCACCGTCGCTGAACTTTGCGGCCGTGATAACAATCAATACAACAAACGTGACCACCGCGCCGATGCCGTTAAGGATTGCGCGCCCGCGCCACCCGTCGTTGCGTAAGCGTCGCCAATGGACAACCATACCCGCTTGGCTGATGGTGAAACCGATGAAGACGCCAATCGCATACGCAGGAACGAGGTCGGTGACGATCGCACCGGTGGCAATGAGCAAGATTGAAGCGCAAATAGCAAGCAGGAGGATCCCTGAACCGAATGCAAGGCGACCACTGCGCTGCCCAACCTGACGCGGTAAGAATGCATCAGCAGCAAGGATTCGCGCCAGTTGCGGCCCGCCATTGAAGCCCGTGTTAGCGGCGAGGAGCAAGATCCCCATCGTGGCGACCTGGAAGGCGGCGTAGAGCGGCCCATCGCCAAGCGAGGCTCGTGCCACCTGAGAGAGGAGCGTCTCGCCCCCCTCGATTGGCACCTTGCCGTATGCATATGCAACGAGCGAGATCCCGACGAACAGTGTGCCGAGGAGTGCCGACATGGCTATAAGTGTTCTAGCGGCGTTCTTCGACTCCGGCTTCTTGAACGACGCGACACCGTTACTGATCGCCTCGGTTCCGGTTAGGGCGACAGAGCCGTGGGCAAACGCGCGAAGGAGCAAGAGCGGCAAGATGATTTGTGAGGCAGCGGTCAGCTCAAGCTGCACATTCGCACTCCAGTTGATGGCGGGATCACCGAGCACGATGCGGACGAGTCCGATCCCGATCACTAAGAATGCACCGATCACGAACACATAGGTTGGCGCAGCAAAGATGCGCCCCGACTCGCGAATGCCGCGCATGTTGGCGACCACAAGAAGTGCGAGCGCACCAAGGGCAATCTCGAGCCGCCACTGCCCGAGCTCGGGAAGTGCCGAGGTGATGGCCGCTACACCGGCAGCGACGCTTACCGCCGCGGTCATGATGTAGTCAACGATCAGGCTTGATGCAGCAATGAGCGCGGGGATTCTGCCGAGGGTGCTTGAGGCGACGGCGTAGGCGCCTCCGCCGTTAGGGAACCCGTAGCAAACCTGGCGGTAGCTGACTGCAATCAAACCGAGCAGCAAGCCGATCGCAAGTGCAACGAGCGGTCCGTACAGAAGTACGCCCGTGCCTGCACCAATGAGCGCGAGAAGGATCTCTTCACTTGCGTATGCGCTCGACGAGATAGCGTCAGAAGAGAAGATCGGTAGTGCGAGTCGCTTGGAGAGCCGCTGCTCCCCCTCGTCGGCCGATGAGATCGCGCGCCCGAAGAGCACACGCTTCGCTGTCTGGCTGGCTCGATCGAATGTATGGAGCGGCGCACTCCCCGCCTCAGAGGCAACGAGATGGTCTTGGTCTTGGGCAACAAACAGCTCCTCACCGTCGTTGTCGTGCCAGTCTGGCCCCCGATGCTGGTCGTTTGTTGGCATGCCTCTCCGCCCCGTTCTCGTGGTGCGCGGCGCCTGGCGCCGTCGCAAGCATTGATTTCGTGCTCAGTCTACACCCGCTCTGGGCGCTTTATGAGCACGAGCAAGGCCCCAGTGAGTTCTGGGACGTCGAGAGGCTGCACGCGGATCGCCGCACCCCCAATCTCTCCAGCGGCTGCTGCTAACTCTGCTGGCCACGAGTCGCCACTCCGCTTCCACGCGATCAGGTGGCCGCCCGGCACCAATATCGGCAGAGCAAGCTTCACGAGATCGGCAAGTGGCGCAACGGCGCGAGCGGTAACGAGGTTGTAGCGCGGCCCACCAGCATGTCCAAGTGCCTCTGCGCGTGCTGCTTGTACGCGCAACCGTGCGCCGAAGCCAGACGCACTTGCAACAGTTTGGAGAAAGTGCGCCTTCTTTTGTGTTGCCTCGATCAACTCAAGCGATGCGTCGCTGTGCGCAGTGAGGAGGCGTGCAGCGAGTGGCACGCCGGGAAAGCCACCACCCGACCCAAGGTCGGCGATCTTCGCACCATGTGCAGGGAGGAGCGGTTCGATGAGCGGCACTGCAACAAGGGCGTCGAGCAGGTGGCGCACCGCACGATCACGCGGTGCAGTAATGCGCGTAAGGTTAATCGCAGGATTCCATGCGTCGAGGAGTCGCAGGTGGGCAGCAATTATCGCGCGCTCGCTCTCATTGAGTGGTGCGAGCCCTGCGGCGGCAAGCAACGGCGCAAGTGCTTCGAGCGTTTCAACCTCTGTTGGTGCAAGTGCCGCCGGGTCAGTTGGCAGCGGCAGCCGCTCGTTCGTAGTCAGTCGCTCGCCCCAGGCTTTGTGACCGTATTGCGCGCAGGGCGGCCCATCGAGCGTCGAACGACGTCGAGGACCTCCTCCACGTAGGTATCTGCATCGCCCTTTTCGATTGCGCTCTTCACGCAGCCGCGAACATGGTCTTCAAGGATTAAGAGCCCGAGAGCATCAACTGCGGCGCGAAGCGCGGCGGTCTGCTGCAAGATGTCAACGCAATACTCTTCGCGGTCGACCATGCGGGCAATCCCGCGAACCTGGCCCTCAAGACGGCGCAGGCGGTTCACGAGGACCTTCCGATCCTTGGTGTAGCTGTGACCCAGATGTGGCTCCATACCCCTGGAGGGTATCCGATCCGCGGCCAGTGTTGGAGGCCGCCGACCGCGCTGCGCAAGGGTGGGCTGCGTAGGTGGTGCCGCACACCCTATTATCCGTGCACGAGAGCCGCGTTTTCAACGCGGCGCGGGGGAAGCAGCAGGAGCGTGCATGACGGCAAGCGCGAATCCGCACGACGACATCGCAACGGTGCTGATTACCGAAGAGGCGATCGCAGCGCGCGTGCGCGAGCTCGGCGCCGAGATTCACGCCGCATACCCGGCAGGCGAAGCGATCGTGCTTGTCAGCGTGCTGAAGGGCTCACTCGTGTTTGTTGCCGATCTCATGCGCGCCATACCGCGAAATGTTGAGATCGACCTGATGGAGGTCTCGTCGTACGGTGGTGGCAGCACGGAGTCCAGTGGCAAGGTACGCATCCTGAAAGATCTATCTGGATCGATTGAGGGTCGCAACGTGGTCATCGTCGAGGACATCATCGACACCGGCCTCACACTCAGCTACCTCACCACCTACCTTGAAGGAAGAAATCCTCGCTCCGTTCGCATCGCAACGCTACTCAACAAGCCAGCACGACGACTCGTTGACATTCCCGTCACGTGGACAGGGTTTGAGATCCCCGACGAGTTCGTTGTTGGGTACGGCCTCGACTTCGGCGAGCACTACCGCAACCTTCGCTATGTCGGCGTGTTGAAGCGTGAACTGTACGCATCCATCATTGGAGAGGCCTGAGATGAAACCACTCGGCAGCGTTCAATCCTCATCAGGGAGCCTCTTTCGGCGGAGCAACGGTCGCGGTTTGAGTGCAGCTGGTGCCGTCATCGTGGTGCTCGGCGCGCTCCCGGCATGGTGGACGATCAGCGGCAGCGGGCTTGCACCAGAGATTGGTAACGCCTTCGACTCGCCAGGATTTGTTGGCTTCTTCGCTGCACTCGCAGTTCTTGCGGTGATCATTGCGCCAGAGGCGGTTGGCGAACCGCTGAGGATTGACTGGTGGCCAACCCATCTCGTGCTCGTATGCATTGCAACGAGCGCATTCCTCCTTGCTGCGGGCGGGGCAGCTGTTACCGCTACGGGAAACGACCTCCCGCTTTCAGCGGTCTTCGGCCTCAACACGGCACCCGGCCTCTGGGTCACCCTGGTCGGCCTCGGCGTCTGGATCGCCGGCGCCGCACAGATCGTCGACGCGCGGAACGATCGCTAAAACAGCCCCACCAGCGCCGTTTACGCACGAATCCTGTCGGGCGAGCCCCCTCTGCTAGGGTGGGTAGGTGCAGCCGTGCGCTCCGACGCGCGGGCAGGCAGCCGATACCGGCGCCAGCCCCGTCGTAGCAGCGCATGCCACATCAATGACTACAAGAAACTAGAGGTACCAAATTTATGGCACGCAACATCGCAATATTTGTCGACGTGGCAAATGTGTTTTACGCAGCAAAGGCCGCCGGGGTCGATATCGACTACGTGACGCTCCTTAAGACCCTAACGGCCAACCGCGACCTCGTTCGCGCATACGCCTATACCGGGCTTGACCCAGATAACGAGAATCAGAAGGCATTCCATAACTTCCTTGCACGCAACAACTACAAGGTTGTCTCCAAGGATGTGCGCAAGTATGGCGACGGACGATTCAAGGCGAACCTTGACATCGAGCTCGTGGTCGACCTCGTGCGCCTTGCACCAAAGCTTGATATCGCTGTCGTCATCTCGGGCGACGGAGACTTCGCTCCAGCAATTCGCGCCGTGCAAGACATGGGCGTTCGCGTCGAGGTGGTGAGCTTCCGCGCCAATACGAGCAGCGATCTCGTTGAGGTCGCCGATCAGTTCATCGAGATCACCTCGATCGCCAAGGTTGAGGCGGGGGCCCGCAGTGGTCGCCGTATCGCCGCAGAGGGCGAGGAAGATCTTTCAATGACCGAGGTTCCCGACAAGCAGTCGGAAGCGCCAATGCGCGCACGACGCGGCGTGCCTGAGCGACCAGAGCGTGGCGTTCGACCGCGACGTGGTGTCGCGCCACGTGCAGCAGAGGGTCGCGCACGCAGCTCAACGATTCGTGTCGGCAGCACGGTGCTCGATGCCGACTCCATTGAGACATTCACCCTCGACGATCTTGATCCGAGCGATATTGCTGCCGCCGCAACTGCGCGGCCGCGTGAGGTTGGTGAAACCGATGAAGACGGCCGTCGCCGTCGTCGTCGTCGCGGTGGACGCGGGCGTCGCGGACGCGGCGTCCCAGGCGAGCCTGGATACGTACAGGGTGGCGGCGTTGACGCCGATGGCGACGAGATTGAAGTGATGACACTGGGTGACCTCGACGAGGTTCCCGGTGGCGTTCCTGAGTATCTTGGCGCAGGGGACCGATCCGGCGGGCCGCGCAGCGCGAATAGCGCAGGGCGTCGCCAGCTCGGTTCTGGCCCATCGCGCATCGCAGATGAGGTTGCTCGCTCACAGCGTGATGTACCGCTCCGCGGTGGTGACGAGATCAGCGACGTCTCGCCAGAGGTTGCAGCGCTCTTGCGCTCGCAGCTGCAGGCAACCGGCCGCTCGGCGACCGATGCGCCTGCGCTCTCAGGCAACGATGCTCCCGTCTCACGTGGACGTGCGCGCGGCGCGAAGCCGGCAGGACGTGCAGTGGCTAAGCCAGCGACAAAGCGTGCGGTCAAGCCGACCGCAAAGGTCGCACTCAAGAAGCCTGCCGCACGACCGAAGCCCAAGGGGAGCAAGGGGTCCTAGCGGATGGCGAAGGCGGTCAGCGCGCCGCCATCACGTGGCATGCATCGCCCCGCACGTTTCCTCGTGCGCGGGCACGATGCCGCCGCTGCGCATCTCGCCGAGCTATTTAACGGGACGCCACCGCATGCACTCCTGATCGTTGGTCCGCGCGGCGCCGGTGCCGGAACGCTCGCGCGCGACGCCGTCGCAACGTTGCTCTGTGCGACGCCGGTCGATGGCGGCCCGTGTGGCACCTGTCGTCCATGCCGACTTGTTGCATCGGGCAATCACGCTGATCTTGTGCGGATTGAGCCGAGTGGCGCATCCGATCAGATCGGCATCGAACCGATCCGCGAACTTGTTGCCGGTCTCGCGCTACTCCCAATTGAAGGTGGGCGCCGCGTTGCGCTGATCGAACGTGCCGACCGAATGAACGAGGCGGCGCAAAACGCGCTGCTCAAGACGCTCGAAGAGCCGCCAACGCACACGCACGTAGTGCTCTCTGCGGCAGAAGACGCAACGCTCCTCCCCACAATTCGCAGTCGCTGTGCAACGGTGCGCATCGGCCTACCAGAGGCCGCCGCCGCTGCGGAGCTTATCGCCGAGCGCCTCAGCGTCGACGCAGCAACAGCAACACGACTCTTGCGCATGGCAGGTGGCCGCCCGGGCACGCTCATCAGTGCGGGCGCTACCGGTGAGGCAGCACGCGCACACGCGCAACTGCGTCGTCAGATCATCGACCTCAGCTCAACGCTTCCGCACGTTCGACTCGCACTTCTCGGCACACTCGTGACCGATGCAAGTGCAATTCTCGTCGCAGAAACGGGAGACGACGAAGCTGAGGAGCGCGAAGAGGTGGCGGCAGATTCTGACGGCACAAGTGATGATAGGGAGGCAGAAGCCCCCGCACCAGCAAAACCAAAGCGCGCAACGACAAAGCGGGCGAGCGCAAAGCCCACCCCTGCCGAGCGCCGCGCACGCGTTCGTGCACTCTTGCGCCTCTGGCGTGGTGTCGCACGTGACCTTGCCTGTGTCGCTGCTGGCGCACCTGGTTCTGTTGCATTCCCCGAAGACCTTGCCGAACTCTCGGCCGTCGCCTCGCGTGCAAGCGCCCCAACGTGGGCAGCCGCTCTCCGTGCGGTGGAACGATCACTCTCTGCACTGAACGCCAATGGAAATCCAGAGCTCTTGCTCGACGCGCTCGCCTTGCGTTGGCCAAAACTATGAG
>Ga0114967_10001975_pt1 | contig 17208 bp, 17 predicted proteins | sample M_130628_MF_Meta_FD_92639 | JGI IMG/M metagenome (GOLD analysis project Ga0114967, IMG submission 92639) | Freshwater microbial communities from Lake Montjoie, Canada to study carbon cycling - M_130628_MF_MetaG | ecosystem: Environmental > Aquatic > Freshwater > Lake | place: Lake Montjoie... | reverse complement strand
GCAATCGGATCAAGCAAGGACTTTTCTTGTGGCCACAGCGCCCAAATTATTGCAATCGCCCAGCTAATACCACCCAATGGAGCAGCTAAACATAGCACCAAGATGATCCATTGATAAGCGTGATTGCGTTTCTTAGCAATGAAAAATGGAATCAATGCTACTCCAGTGATAACTGCTGCTAGAATCAAAAACCCTACAACACCAAAAAATACTTCCATGTTAACTACTCCTTTAAGTTACTAAGTTAAGGATAGAAAATTGCTGTTACCCCCACGGCACGATTTCTTCAGCCTGGACGCGGGAGCGTTAATTGAGAATCGAATTAAGAGCGGAAGGAATTAGACTTTGCCCAATCAGTTAACGAGCGCGCGCGAGTTGCGTAAACGGATCAAAAATGGAAATTCTTGTTATTAGAATGTTTGCTTTTGAGCGATTTTCACAACGACAGCTTTATGAGTTTCAGCAAACTGTCATTATGGGCTCGCGGCTCGTTCCGCTGCGCTTTGAGCGTGATAGTTGAGATCCGATAAATCTCATTCGCTCTTACCCTTGGAGCTTCCACTGGTAATTCGCTCAATAATTGAAATGATTACTATGACCCTAAGCCAGTGATAGGCAACTGATTTAGGATCGCCCCAGTTTTTAAAATAATAATCATCAGCTCCGATAAACTTGGCGATGTTAAGAATGAGTTTACCCGCGTAAAAAAATAAATCATCAAACATGATTTTGTCTTTCGAATTTGACTACTTTTAGGTTTGTTGCAAATAGGTGAAATTTAGGATAGGAAATTGCTTTTCAACCCACGGCACGATTTCTTCAGCCTAGGCGCGGGAACGTTAAAGAATCTGTCAGCGGTCGGTCAAACTGTACCACCTCCGGTCGAATTAACCGGGTTCAAAGTGTACCACTTTTGAGGGGCGGAAACGGCTCCATCTGAGCGCATCTGGGCGCTTGGACTGGGACATGTCTACCGCCTTCATTTGCCGTTGGTGCCGGAGGAGAGACTCGCTCGGGCCAGGCGGAAGCCGGCGACGTCGAAGGCGCTCGAAGGGGTACTGAGGCTCCGGAACACGCACCGGGCGGATAACGCGCTTTCGTTCCAGAAGCCCCCGCGCAACACTCGGAACAAGCCGGTCTCAGTTCCTTTAGGGTCTCTCCCAGAAACAGTGTCTCCATACCGATCCCAACACCACTGGGAAACATTACCTGCCATGTCGTACAATCCATATCCGTTCGCTGCAAAACTCCCCACAGGACTCGTGTAGGGATACTTCCCGGTCTTGTACGTCGGATGATGGTCATTCACCGAACCGCTCGAATCATAGGCGTAACTCGTATTCGCATGATAATTCGCCTGACTCTGGGAGATTGTATCCCCCCACGGAAAACGCTTCCCGGTGAGTCCGCCTCGGGCGGCTACTTCCCACTCCGCTTCTGTAGGCAAACGGTAGCCACTTGCACTCCAATCGCAGATCACTGCCTCCTCCTGCCCTATCTGATATATGGTCCCTCTGACCGAGTAGCATGGTGTCAGGCCATCCTTCGCGCTCGCTGCGTTTGCCCATTTTACCACATCGTACCAGCTAACCATCTGAACAGGATGGTTAGCCCCCTTACCCTCACCAACCGCCAAGTCCGCGTAGCCCCGACCCAAAGCCCATGTGCGGACCTCATCCCAGTGCGCTTTCGTGATGTCGTGTACTGCCATGGAATACCCACTTAGTGTCACGGTTCTAACCGGATTGCTGAAAATAAAGTCGTCTTTGTCTCCGCTGACATTCCCAATGGTGTATGTACCGCCAGAAATCGGAACAAAGATAAAGTAAGGACTGGGAGGAGCAAAATCCACGGCCTCAGTGGTCACAGTTGCAAAGCCGTTGCTCGCACTCAACGTATATGCGCCGCTCGTGAGTCCGATAACAGAAAGTGTGGAGCCTGTTCCTCCCGTGACAGCAACTCCGTTCCTGTACCACTGATAGTTAAACGGCCCCAAGCCCTCTACAACTGCGCCCATTGAGGGTGCATCAGGCAGAATTCCCGCTTGCGTCGTGATTCTTGGAGTGAGCAACGTTTTCAGCGCGGCGGGCAATTGATCAACGGATGGGGTTAGAAGCGCCCTCACTGATGAAGGCAGCTGCTCCACCGAGACCGACGCTGGCGCCTCAACCGCCGGCTTAAAATCCAAATCCAACTCCGCAGGCAGCCCCAGACTCGCACCGTCCTTCGACGTCAAATAGAGCGAGGATACCGCGGTCCCCCCGCTGATGGGCTTAATCGCGAACCCCTCGTTCACAGTCCCCCCGCTAATCCACGACTGCACAGTGCTCGTCACATCCACCGTCACAAAACGGCGGGTGCCCAATTTCTCAGGCCCGATGCTCGCAACAGTCCCGGTTGCCAAAGTTGGTTGATTCGATGCCGCCGCCTCGTCCCACTGGCTCGTCACCACGTGCACACCAAGCCCAGCTCCCTTTACCCGGACCGATGGCAGAAACAACCTCAGCTTAGCCCAGCGCAACACAGCGTCATGAGGCACCTCGTCCAGGTTGAAGTACAGAAACGCCGTATGGGTGGCATCCACCATCAAGTTCGGCGCGGCATTGGCAGCGGCGGTCAGCTTGCTCTGGCCCGCCACAACAGAGCCCACAGTGTCCTCACTAGCTGGGATTGTGAGCCCGTAGGCGCCGGACACGAAGCCAAACGCAATAAGATTGCACAGCAGAATGTTTCGCATGTAAAAGGATAGGGAGTTGCTTGTCACCCTTGACACGGTTTCTTCAGCCGAGATGGGATAGCGTTAAGCGTGAGTTATTTTTCTCAGATTCCACGCGTGGCGTCCAGCCAAATCCGGGCATTATGCGTTGCGAATTGGTGCTGTTCTGGCACTCCGAGCGCGGGCGCGGGCTTTATGTCGGATCCCTCGACACTTAATCCGCCTGACACCTAAAAAAGAGGCCCACGCCAGAGCCTCTTCCCCGCCATTGCCGACGCCTCAGCAACGACTTGCAAACTGGACGTCTCCAGTTGCTCTTCCATCAAACCATCAGCATCTCAACGCTACGGCTTGATGGTCCTCCCAATGCACGGCTGCCGACGGATCATGTCATCGGCCAGGTTGCGCAATCTGCTTTCCAAGCTTTGCACAACTTCGTCCGACACACGAGGCATCCCCAACGCTGGACGCAGCGTTTGTGATCGGTCAAGGAGATAGCGTTTCAACTCACTGCGATTTACTAAGCGACTCATGTTAGTTCCTCCCGTGCGTTTGAGTCTCAGCGTCGAATAGGCCGTACAAGGCTTCTCCGCGCTTGCAGGCAGTGTGGGGATTCACTCGCTTGTGAACCTCGGTCACTGCGTTGAACAAACTCCATGCGGTTCGTGGCAGGAACTCAGGATGGCTAGGTCTTCGCCATTCACCGAGCACCTCTGGCACCTGCGTCGTGGTGATCGCACCCGCGTCGAGGGCTCTTATCACGATGTCGTGCGCACGCTGGTCGTCGACCTTCGTCTCGTTGTAAGTGAGGATTCGATCATCGAGGTTTCGTAACCTGCTACCAAGCTGACCCACGGCCCTTGCCGTAAGGTGACTCAAATCACGTTCAGCAAAGCGTGTGTGCTTTCGTGAGATTTGCACCTCACCGCTGAACGCCAAGTTGTCGCAGCAGAATACTTTGGTCCCTGCAACCAGACCCGCTGGAAACGTCTTGTCGTGGCTGTTCCGTATTCCAACGGCCCAAGTCCATTCAAAGATGCCGCGTCCCGGTAACGTGATGTTCAACACGCCAAAGTAGCGTTGACCATCGTGACTCAAGGCATGAGCCTGTTCCGTGATGATGAAGCCGCACGATCGCAGTTGCGTTTGCACCTCTGCAAACACGCTAAAGTGCGCGAGTGGATACCAAGTCTCCGTGTGCTCTGGAGTGGGCACTTCCCACAACTGTTCTTTACTCACTAACTCTGCGCCGCAGTGAAGCAGCATTCCTTTGGGTGGCTTTTGGGCAACCACAGGCCCGTCGATTAACATGTTCATGGTGTTTACTTTCTATCTCTCTGATTAGTGAGGGGCAGGCGGAATTGCCCGCTGGCCTCGGGTTGTGAGCACAAAGAAAAGGCCGCTTACCCTTTCTGCTGGATAAGCGGCCACGGTTTCTTGCGCTCAGATTGTTATTGGGGACGGCTCATGCCACGGCCTCCTCGGGTTGATTCTTGAACTTCAGTTGCGCTGTGATGCACTCCTCGGGATCAATGTCCTCCCTCACGCCCAGATACACCGGTTGGTAAATCTTCCCGCTCTCACGGAAGGCGTACAGGTACCGGCACTCAACGATGGAACCGACTGCTGGAATCTCACAGTTGACTGGAATCGTGACATTGCCTGCGTCTCTGACTTTGGCGTTGTCGAACAGAAGAAGTGCTACGCTTCGCTGCTCGTTGATTTGTCTGACCACGAAGCTCGCGGTTTCCACAAACTTGAACTTCAACTGACTGCCTCCACTGTTGGGGCGACCGCTGGTATAGGGGGCGTCAGCGTGTTTGAACACAACGCCCTCTCGGGATTCAGCCTTTAGTTGCCGAAACAGCGCCCGCTTTTGCGTGGGCTGGAACGCGGTCTCAACGAACCGAATCCCGTGTTGCTCAACACTGGATACGAGGTTTGTGAGACGCTGATACCGGGTCCTGTAGCTCGTTGAGCGCAGGTCTTCGCCATCGAGCTCCAGCAGGTCAAAGGCGTGTAGCGTTTCTCCCACCGCCTCGCCATCGAGTAGGAAGTCGGGATCAAACGCTTGGGCTGACTTAATTAGCGAGTCAGGAACGGCGGTGCTTTGCCCCTTGCGATTGATTCCTGTGATTTTGGTGCCAACCTTACGGAGGAGCAGCCTGCGGCCATCGAACTTTTCCTGCATCCAATGCTCGCTATCGAGCAGGAGATTTTGCAGTTCGGCCTCGGTGCTACTGTTGAGTAGCTGGCAACGCACGCCTGTGTCCAAGTTGCGGTTTTCAGGCAAGCGATACAGCGGACTGTCTCCAGTCGGTTTGTAGCCCTTGCTCAGTTTGGCTTGGACGAGCTTTTGGAAAATAGTCTGTGCCATTTCCAGAGATACCGGCGTTTGGGTTTTCGTACCAGCACTGAGGGCGGAGCCACGGCGACCGAAGCTGTAATTCACAACGTAGCCAGCAGAGGATTCTGTGATGGCAACTTGGTACACTTTGTCTGAGGAGCCTTCTTGATAGTGAAGCGTGATATTTTGCATGGGATTGGTGTCTATGGGTTTGAAATGCAAAAGGGCCGGAAGCACAGTGCCTCCAGCCCTTCGCTGATTTTGTTGTTGGTTGTTCCGCGTTATTCAGGGTCCTGATCCTCAACGTCGTCCTGGCAGCATTCACACCGCCAAACTGACCTGAGAGGATCGTCCTGATTTGTCCTTACGATGTGGAGGTGTTCGCCTTCGATCACCTGCAAGCCCGTGGTCACATGACCGCAGTCGCTGCAAGTGAACCGCATCTCGGGAGAGACCCCACGTTTGCTGAGTATGGGTGGCATGGTCGTGTTGATTTCTACCACCCAAGGAGTTCGTGCCAGTTGCCAGAACAACGATTGCAGCGCATGAAGCTGACCGTCGGAGCACTGTCGATTCCTCTACCAGTGAACGATTCTCCGCATTCAACACAAAAGTGCTGTTGCCAGAGACTTCGTGCAATTAGGACTGAGTTCTGTCTCACAATGCACCTCCTTTGCATTCGTTGAAGAATTCGCAGGAGACGCATTGCAGGCCGGGACTCGCTACCCAGTCCTCTCGCTCTACACCATCGACATACGACTCGATGCTACGAAACAGTTTGCCCTCCTGCTTCATATCCACCGGATCGTGCGTGGTGATTACGAGCTTGGGCACTTTGGTTTTCACGAGGTGATGCAGCTCGAACCCCGACTCTTTTTCACCAGTGGCCTCCCGATAAAGAAGCGCGTAGGCTGTGAGTTGGAGTTGGTTGCGATGCTCCGCTTGTGACTCATTGGGCGTAGTGGCCGTGGTTTTGAAATCCACGATTTTTCCACCAGGCCGAATGAGGTCAATCACGCCACGGAGCACTGGCAATCCATGTGCAGCGAGATCAGTATCCACAGCAACTTCGACTGCCAACGGCTTTTCAGCAGATGGAATCGGAGTGTCACGCAGATACATTTCCACAAGCCCCCAAGCTTTGGATTGCTCAACGCCTTCTTCACCGGGTTCAAAGTCGACTGGATCCTCTGCTTGAAGGGAAATCCAATGATCGTTGAACCCAGCGCGAATGTCCTCGCTCGTTGATGACTTAGAGTGCCAGCGCCGCTTGCTCCATTCCTGAAGAGCGGCGTGGACACTTTTGCCAACGTGCAAAGCCGCTCCCACAGGCTTTCGCAACTTGAGGATGTAGCGGAAGTAGAACTTCAATCTGCAACTGTGGAACGTGTTGAGCCTGCTTGCGCTCACAGGTTCAAGGAGCACGTAGTCTACGCGATTGATTGCTGAGGGGATCTCACCGTTGATCGCTATCATCTCGACCTCGCTTTCCATGCTGGGGTTGGAGCTGTCTCGCGACGGTTCTTCTTGCCGTAGCGGGTAAGCAATTCGTCGATGAGTCCGCTGGCTTGGATTTTGTTGAGACTAGGAAGGTCACCAGTTTCGAACATCTCCAGGGCGAGTTCCTCGACAGTTCCCATGTCTACCGTGTTGTCGTGAACGAGCTTTAGGATCAGCTCCCGCTGCTTGTCACTCGCTCGCCATGTTCGCTCCGGTTCGTCACGCCTGGCGACGGGGAGCGTTTGTATAGTGGGCGCTGCTTGGTTGATCCCGTACGCCTCATCCGGAACAAAGCCTGTGCTCTGGATTTCCTTGTCGACCGCCATTTGAAGCGTCTTGTAGAGCCGGGCGGCTTCAAGGCTCACGTTGTCGGTGTTGTGGAGTTCGCTTTCCACGGTGACGCTGAACTGATGACTGCTGTACCCGGGAAGCCCGAGTCGTTTGCTGTAATTGGCTACTAATTTGACTGCCATAGGGTTGTTGTGGTTCTGTCCAGACAACAAAAAGCCCGTCGGGTTAGGACGGGCTCTTCGTTGCGGGACGGTTTCTGAGGTTTAAGGGGATGAAAAACCTTTATGCGTGGGAATTGGAGACCGGTCTCCTTGTTCGCGATTAGCGTTTGCGTGACATTTCCTTGATCGCCTCTTCAGCAGCCACGGAAACAGCCACGACAAGCCCGCTAACCAACGCTTTTTTCCACATAGACATCATTTTTCACCTCCTTTGTGAGGTAAATTGCAGGGTTCAAGTGCGAAACCTGCGCCTCAGATGATTATACCCGTTTTGGAGAGAATATAGGGGAGGGGGTATCCTCTGAATGTTGAAAGCGTGTCAGCCAAGGCCGTACACTAATAATTCCAAAACGGCTGGTAATGTGCGTTGCAGTTTGAGGCTAACCAGCGAGGCCAGCACTCAAGTTTGGGATTAAATTAACGGGGCTAGCCAAGCCAAACTTCAAAAACGGCGTCCGAAACGTCCGAGGTTCTTGGAACAGCTAAGCCAGGGTCAGAAAATTTTTCCATTTTGCCGTTTTTTTGACGCATTCTACTCTGGCGAAGTCCGGCGACTTGAAAAATTGTACGGATTTTCTGCTCATTTTGACGCTCTGGCTCACTATCATGGGCTGAGGTAACAGGAGCACAGAGGAATGCATGCATCATCCCCAGTTGTTGCCAGTGATGCTTCAATGGCATTTTCTGTTTTTTCTAAAACGACAAAATTTTTTGGAAATTTGACTCAACTACCTCCTTGCCAAAGTCTTGCTGCTTGAACAGGTTCTGTACAATTTCGGTCCTTTTTGGAAATTGTACGGCGTCTCGTTTCTTTAGAGTGAGAGGGGATGCCGCTCGATACTCTCTTCACGCCGAAAGTGGGCTACCGTAGACTCTAGATTTAATAAGAATAATACATAAACCGCACAAAGTCGAGTAGCTTCTACTTTCTGGCAACCGACAGACTGCTCTCCCGGACGTTTCGGACGCCTTTTTTCGACTTTATTTTGCAGGTATGGAGAGGAGATTTGGCCTCGTCCTTATGACCCCCACTTTGAGAACGACAAATCGGGGAGCCAGGCCGCATTCGATAAATTACCAGCAGGGACCGCAGTGATCCCCTCTGCCAGCTCCCACGGCGTGCCTTGTCCATGACACATGACGTAAACGTGCTCTAACCCGAGCACCTCCACTGCGGTTCTCATGGATGCGGTCACTTTTGGGGACTTTGTCAGTTTAATCTCAAAACCCAAGCGGGTTGAGCCCCTGACCACGAGCAGGTCCAGATCTGCCCCAGAATGCGTGCCCCAGAAAAAAGCCTCCCCCCTCTGCACGTCAAAGCGATGAAGAAGCTCCCTGATGATGGCCCCCTCCCACGACGCACCGCACTTCGGATGCGCCAAAAGATCCTCGTGAGTGGCTATGCCAAGAAGGCTGTGCAAAAGCCCTGTGTCTGAAACAAACACCTTCGGAGACTTGATTTCCCGTTTTCCCACATTGGTGTGCCAGGGGAGCAGCCGAAAGGCCATGAATGTCCCCTCTAAAATGTCCAAATATCGACTCACCGTCTTGTCGCTGACCCCCAGGGAACGCGCAAGCTCACTGCCGTTCCAAGTCTGTCCATGGTAATGGGCCAGCATCGTCCAGAAGCGACGTAGAGTCACGGCAGGTAGATTGATTCCCAGCTGGGGCAGGTCCCGCTCAAGATAGGTTCGAATAAACGCCTCCCTCCATTCCCGACTCACCCCCATACTCTTGGCCAGAAATGCACGTGGGAAGCCTCCCTTGACCCAAAGCTCATCCATCCACTCCGTGCCAGAGGAATCAACGACAGGTGCCACTTCACTCCATTCCAAACAGTCCAGACGGTGAAATACCACCCGGCCTGCCATGGTCTCTGCCGTGGCCTTGAGCAGCTCCGGGGCAGCACTTCCAAGCAGCAAAAACTTAGCGGGTGACTCAGGGCGATCTGCAAGAACCCTTAGCAACGGGAATAAATCGGGGCGCAACTGTACTTCGTCGATAACAACCAATCCCCTCAGTTCCCTGAGCACAAAACTGGGATCCCCAAGGCGGGCTTGATCATCTGGGTCTTCCAGATCGAAATGATGGGACGGCCCTTTCCACTCTTTAGCCAGTTGTTTAGCGAGTGTAGTTTTACCGACTTGCCGTGCCCCCAACATCGCCACTACGGGGAAATGGGAGAGCTTCGCCTGTAGGGTAAGGAGATGACGAGGCCGTTGGATCACGCACTCACGTTATATGAAATCTCGGAGTTGTAATCCGAAATTTCATATATTTTATCCTGATAGTATCCGTTAGAGACTATCCATGGCTCCTAAGCAGAACTTTCCATTCTTCAGGCACTCGGCCAGCCAGACTTTGAAAATGCCGTCCGCAGCGTCCGTGGTGAAAAGCACTCTGAAAAGCGCTCTGAAAAACCCCACCGTAAAGGAAACGGTTGGGGAGCATCGGTAAATTACTTCACGCTCTGGATGGAGAACACTGCCGACTTGAAGGTGTCGAGCTCCAGGTGAGTGTAGCCCCTATGGATGGACTTGGTTTGATGGGCAACCAGTTTCATACGGACGTCTTCCGCCACACCTGCGTTCGCGAGCCTTGAGATGAAGGTGTCACGGAGGGAGTGCAGGGTTAAGCTGGTGGTCGTCCTACCCTCGCCCTTACGAGTGCGAAGAACCCGCCCCTGAACTCCGGCACGTTCCATGAGCCGTTTGAACTGCATTGAAATGCCGCTCTTCCCACTTCCACTTTTCCCAGCAAGAGCAGGAAAGACGGGGGCCTTGCCCACACCACGCGTCCTTGCTTCCAGCCATTCACGGAGGTCAGGGTGAATCGGAACGACGATGCTCTTCCCGGTTTTTGAAGTTTTGACCCTGAGAAACCAAGTCTCATCACTACCCGTGTCAATGGAGCCCCAGGTCAGGTTTGTGAGGTCACCCCGCCGCAAGCCGGTGTTGATTCCTACAAGAATCGCCCCCTCCCAGTCAGTTCCCTTGGCCGCCTGTAAAAGGGCCTTGATCTGTTCGCTGGTGAAGCAGTCTTTTTCCCCCTTCTCATCATCCTTTAGGGACTCCAACCCCAAGCACGGATTGGCCTGAATATACCCAAGGCGGCGGGCCTTCTCAAAGGCTGAGGAGATGATCCGCACTGAGCCGTTGACGGTGGCAGCTGACAATCCCTTTTTCTCAAGCGACGAACGCCACTGGCGCAGGTCAGTGGGCCCAATGGCAGCGAGACTGAGTCTAGTGCGTTTACCGAGGGAGGCTAGGAAGGACGTGGTTAATGGCCCATACTTCTGGGTGGTCCTTGTCTTCTTCGCCCCCTCCTTGTCCTTCAACCAGTCTGTAAAGAAGTCTTTGACTGTAGCAAAGTGCATTGGCTCCCCAGTGGCAGCTTCCAAAATTTCATTGAGCACCTTACGGGTCTGCACCTCGGTGATGGTGCCAGCGCGTCCTGCCATGGCAGCCTTCTCCCACTGGACAGCCATCTCCAGAGCAAGACGTCTGTCGGTGGTTTTAGTGCTCTTCTGTTTGCGCTTTCCATCTCCTCCACGAAAGGCTGCAAACCAGTAAGGGGACCGCGAGCCTGGCTTTTTGAGTATGCTTGCCATGCTTCAACAATAGCTTCAACACCCAGCGATGTCCATGAGGTTTCCGGAGGTCATCCAACAGAGTAAACGACCTCTCACAGAAGAGGTGAATCGAAAGGAGGGTTCGATTCCCTCTACCCGCTCCACCTTTTAAGTAAGGGTCTACGGGGGGTCTACACCAAAGTTTGGGTAGGGGTGTGTTGGGTCTACACCAAAGTTTGGGGAGGGGTGTGTTGTAAGTTGAAGGTTCTGTTTGAGGTTTGGTTGTGGGTTCGGGGGAACTAGCAGCAAGCGGCAAGCACACGGAGGCGGTAGTTTTCAAAATTTCGAAAGCAGTAGGCGCGCCATTGAATCACCTTCATTTTCCGATGGAAGCCTTCAGTGATGCCATTGTTTTTCGGTGAAGCGCCACATGGCTGCAATTTCGTCCCGCCAACTGTGGAGGGTTTTTGCCAGCGTCTGCATCGGGGCGAACCTCTCTGATTTGTACCTCTTTATGTAGGATAGAAGTCTGGGGATGAGTCTTTTGGCACGGACTACCGTGTGGTGCTTTTGATTAAGCAGGGCGCGAAACCTTGTGACTTCACACCTCCGCCCGCGTTTTTGTGGGTCGCGAAGTTGCCTTTTTTGGGAGGCACTCGGCCGGATTGCAGAAGCAGAAACCTACTCACCAGCGTAATAGCCATAGATAAAGGCTCTGCAGTGAGCGTAAAGGACGCTGATATGTGGTCCCCTATTTGGCTGGAATGTTCGTTGTTATTTGGTGGCTTTGTCTGGTGGGTGGGTGCGTGGATCAAATGCAGCGGGGTTAAGGAGTCTCTGAGTCTCTATTTCCTGCTGATTGAAGCTCAAAATGAGTTGTGGGCGCTCGATAATGCCGTGATGATTTTACTGATATTTGTGTCCTTCAAGCTGATTGGAAGCGCGTTTCACTATCATCTTCTGAATGTAGTGAGATTGAGCATCGTGGCACTTATCTTGGGTGCGGGAATTGCCTAGTCGATTTTGGTGAAAAATCCGAATGGTGAATCCGCATCTAACGAGTAAGTGGTAAACCTCTTGTGCGATGATCTATTCCCAAGTACACACGGTTTGTTTATGATCTCAGACGATCTCCTTTCCGCCGCACTCCTAGGTCGTGGGTGTCTGACCGCTGCCGTATTGGGCTCGCTGCTCGCTCTTTCGAGTTGTACCCAAGAACAACAAAACAAATTAAGCCGTAATATCCAGAACTGGACTGGCACCGACGGCGTACTTGAAGTGTATGCTGGCGACAAGCTGGTGCGCCGTTTTATCAAAGTAGATAAGGTCAGTACCGCAATGGGTACCGACGACGGGCGGCCCCGAGCCTACCGCTACGGATACGGGGTGTTCGACGAGAACCAGAATTTCACAGCCGATCCCGACGAGAAGAAGGTGTACTTTGAAGTGAGTGATCACTCCAATTACGTTTTCTTCGAAAACCCGCGCTAACCGCAGCAGGCGCCATCGAGAAACCCAGATTGGACGCACTGGCGCAGCGGCTCTTTAGAAAGAAGAGCGAACACCTCAGCCAAGCGCAGTTACAGTTTCTCTTTCGGGGACGTGTTTTACTCATGGGAGACACGAAAACAGTGTCTGGCACTTGGGGCCTGCTGTGCTTGGGGCGGCCACCTGGGAACAGTGGGAGCTCTGCCGCGCGAACGCTTTCCCCTCGACGGGAACTATCCGGTCTATGGCGACGTCAAACGGCGAGACCATCGCGATGTTGCAACCCAATAGACAGGTGACGCGACCATCACGCCGCCTACTCGACCAACGCGATGCCCACCAGCGTTTGCGCGCATCCCTCTCCGGACACAAATTCCCGTAGGGGTTGCACCAAAAATTATGACTCGAAAAACAACCTTTCCGCTTCAATCTCTCCCCCATGGCTCCCCCCAATTCTCCCTCTCGTTATGCGTGGTTTGTCGTCTTGCTGCTCTGGCCGGTAGCCGCGCTCAACTATCTGGATAGGCAGATGCTTTCGACCATTCGGGAATCTATCCGCATGGATATTCCGGGCATCGCCAGCGACCAACAATTTGGGACGTTGATGGCTGTTTTTATGTGGGTGTATGCGTTGCTGAGCCCACTGGGCGGATTTGTCGCTGATAAGTTCAACCGCCGCTGGATGGTCATTGGCAGTCTATTCGTGTGGTCCGCCGTTACCTATCTCACCGGTCACATGCACACCTACAATGGAATGCTGATTTGTCGGGCGCTGATGGGAATTAGCGAGGCGTGTTACTTGCCTGCCGCCCTTGCCCTGATTACTGATTTTCATCCTGGCGGCACCCAAGCTCGTGCAATCGGAATTCATCAGACCGGGATTTACGCAGGCTTAGCTCTTGGGGGAATTGGCGGCTACATCGCGCAAAGCAGTTCGTGGCGAAACTGTTTCACTTGGTTTGGGGCAGCAGGTGTGGCGTATGCGATCATTTTATTTTTGATGCTCAAAGACGGAGGCTCATCTTCGAAAGAAATGCCCAAGAGCCAACCAGGCTCAATCACCGAGACTCTACGGGCCCTTTTGAAACAACCGTCTTTCTGGCTCCTTGTCGTCTACTTTACGCTGCCAGCGATCGCGGGATGGATGACGAAGAACTGGCTCCCGACCTTTCTTGCGGACAAGTTTCATCTCGACCAGGGACCTGCCGGATTATCCGCTACAGGTTATATTCAATCTGCCTCTTTCGCTGGCGTTCTCCTAGCTGGTGTGGTCGCCGACAAGTGGATGGGGAAAACGACTAAGGGTCGCATTTTCAGCAGCGCCCTCGGCACGCTTCTTCTCGTGCCGGCTCTTCTGGGACTGGGCTTCGCGCCGACTCTTGGTGCGGCGATCGCGTTCATGATCGTGTTTGGAATCGGTTGGGGGTTTTTCGACTGCAACAACATGCCCATCCTCTGCCAAGTCGTTCGACCTGAGCATCGAGCAACCGGTTATGGCTTCATGAATATGGTCAGTATCAGCGTGGGCGCCCTCGCAACCGTTCTCCTTGGCTGGATGCGTGATCACGGAATCCAACTCTCTGCCGCCTTCGTATTCGCCGCCTTCCTTTCCTTGATTGCTGCGGCAATCGTCGTGCGAGTTAAACCGCAAAATCAGCCCTAATACGTGGGGTTAAAGCGCCCCTCGACGATGTCCAATTGAAGGCTTACTCAACAAAGCCTCCCCCCAAGAAACCGTATTCCACCACCGGTTTTCTGATGCTCTGTTTTTCCGCGCTTCCACGCCTTCGGGTGCACTTCTGTTTTAACGATAAAATATCTGTGAGGTACGGCATCGCTAAGGGGCGCGGGCGATTCTTAAGGTGTGTGCTTTAGCGAGTTCCGGACGGCTGCAAATTTTCTCAAAAACGTTTGAGAGGCAGGCTCAGGGTGCTTCTTTGCTGGAGGAGCACAGGGAGATTCGAGAAAATAAACGGCGAGGGCTCCTCTCGGGGTGGTAGCGGTCCCCATTTTCTCTCGGCTGTTGAAGTAAGTAAAAAGGCGCAAATCAGCTCGATGAATCCGAACATGCTGAAACTAGCGAAACGTCTTGTCCTGAGTGAGACAAAGGACAGCAGTTCCCACCAAAGTAAGATCGAGGCGGGTTTCACTGTTTGCGAGAAACTGCGACAGGAGCTTGTCACGCTTTCAGGAATCTCGGGCGTATGCGCTCTTTTGAATCGGACGGTGCAACTTCTTCATAAAGAGGATATCGTCGGCTTGGGAATCGTAAAAATACGGTCGGATGGATCTGTGGAAAGGGCGGAGATTATCAGGGGGCGCGGCGATCAAGAGGCTTCGGAGCGGGATCCCGTTATTTTACCAGCTCAGTTACTGGACCTGTTGGTTACGTTAATTGGGGAAACTCTTGCGGTCCAAATTGTCGGAACGGTTTGGCCCGAGGTGGAGCTCGCCGACATGAAACAAGATGTCGGCCAAAAGGAGGGAGCGAAATGAGACCTATTGAAGAAAAGCGGAAGGAACCACTTGCGATCCGAAAATTGCCCACTGGGGTACGCGGTTTGAACGAGATATTGGGCGGCGGTGTCCCTGAGTTTTCATTTACCGTCATCGCAGGCTTGCCGGGATGCGGAAAAACGACCTTAGCGCATCAAATCGTCTTCGCAAACGCGACCCTCGAAAAGCCTGCACTCTACTTTAGTGTCCTTGGAGAATCGTCTCTTAAAATGCTGCGTTACCAGCAGCAATACAGTTTTTTCGATGTGTCGAAGATCGGAACGGCCGTGCGCTTCATCAGCCTCGCGGACATGGCCCTCACGCAGAGCCTCGAAGCGGTACTTCAGGAGATTGTTAAGCAGGTTACGGCGATCAGGCCGGGGATTGTGGTGGTGGATTCCTTCCGCTCTTTGGAGTCAATTCACGCTGGGGTGATTCCGAAAATGGAGCTGACCTCCGGACTTCAGCGCCTTTCTCAGTTTCTCGCGACTTGGGAAGCCACCACTTTTTTAGTGGGGGAATACTTCGAGGAGGATGTCCGCCTCAATCCGGTGTTTTCCCTCGCTGACGGCCTCATCTGGCTATGGCAGGTGGTAGAGAGAAATTCTGTGGTGCGTAAATTACAGGTTTTGAAAATGCGAGGGCAAGGCTCTGTGCCCGGGTTGCACACGTTTCGGATTAACGAAAACGGGGTGCAGGCCTTTTCTCGCACCTTAGGATTGTTGCGAGGCCGAGCGGAATACACGGACCGAAAACGTATATCTCTCGGTTTGCCAGAATTGGATGGGATGTTGGGAGGTGGTGCCTTCGAAGGGGATAGCATTCTAATAACAGGCCCCTCAGGGACGGGAAAATCAGCCTTGGCCACGCAGTTCATCGCAGAGGGACTGCGTCATGGGGAGCCTGGAATCATCGCAATTTTTGAAGAGCGTCCGGAAGGTTATCTAAGTCGGGCTGGCTCCTTCGGTCTCATGCTCAAGGAAGCAAATGAAAAGGGCTCGCTTGAAATCCTTTATCTGCGGCCACTTGACCTTTCTGTGGATGAAACGATGCAGGTGATTCTCGATGCAATAGACCTGCTTGGGGCGAAGCGATTGGTGATCGATTCCCTAGTTGGTTTTGAAATGGCGCTGGCTCCGAACTTCCGCGCAGATTTTCGAGAATCGCTTTATCGAATGATAGGCGCATTGACCGGAGCTGGGGTCACGGTTCTGAGCACTGTGGAGGTGGAGGACACTTTTGACGCCCTTTCGTTTAGCCACTACGCAATCTCATTTCTCACCGACGACATCATTAGAATGCGTTATGTAGAAATTAACGGCCAGCTCAGGAAAGTACTCATGGTCATTAAGATGCGTGGAGGAAACCACAGTAAAGACATTCGGGAATATGTGATCAACGACACTGGAGTCGTCATTCTGCATCCTCGAGAAACGGGTTACGATAAAATGAGTAGTGGGTTGCCGCAACAGTCCTTGCAGCGGGAAGAAACATCACCGGAAAGCAAGGCAAAGCCTTAGAGGAGCGGCCATGAAGGCGAATACGGATCTTATTTCGGCATCCAGCGTCATGGATTTCTCAAGGCACTGCGTTGCGTTTGCGCAATTTGCCCCGCAAGGGTTCGCCTTGGTCGAGGGAGAATCCTGCGTCGTATTGTATGTTAATTCCGCTTTCTGTCGGCTGCTTCAAAAGCCTGTTGAGGAACTTGTGGGAAAGCGGTTTGAAGAGTTGTTTGCTGAAAATAACCGCTGCGCGCGCGCCTTTGATCGCGTCCACAGCACCGGAAGGCCTGAACGCCACGTGGAGGTGAGAGGTAGCGAGGTGCATCCGATTTATTGGTCGTGCACGCTATGGCCGGTGGGTTCTAAAGAGCACGTAGACTATGTCATGTTAGAAATCACACTTGTTGACGAATATCCCCAAAAGGCTCTGGAGATGAGTGAGGCGTTGTTGATGGGCAGCGTGCGGCAGCATTTGCTCGTAGAGGAATCCGCCGCGTTAAACGAGCGGCTCAGACTAGAAATAGGGGAGCGAAAGCGAACGGAAAAAGCGCTGCTCGAATCTCAATCACAGTTGAGAGATTTTTCGGCCAAGCTTGAAAGCGAGGTGATAGAGCGGACGGCGAAACTGAATGAAACAAGCAGCCAGTTGGAGGCTTTCGTTTTCATGGTTGCACATGATTTGAGGGCGCCATTGAGGGCAATGCAGGGGTTTTCGGCGCTGCTCATTGAGGACGCTGGAATTGCATTGAGCGATAGCACAAAAGATTATGCCAAAAGAATCGTGAAGGCGGCGCAGTTCATGGACGAACTGCTTTGCGATTTGCTTGCGTTTAGTCGAATTAGCCAACAGCAAATCGAGTTATTCCCTGTGAGTTTGGAAGAGCTCGCTCAGGGCGTTATCTCGCAACTTCAAAAGACTTTGGGAGAAACCAAGGCTCAGATCGTACTCCCCAAACATTGGCCATTTGTGCTCGGGTATAAACCGATCCTGCGGCAAGTTTTGTTCAACTTATTGAGTAATGCGCTAAAGTTTAGCGCGCCGGATCGCCCTCCGCAGTTGGTGATAAGGACAGAAG
>Ga0114967_10001974_pt1 | contig 17209 bp, 11 predicted proteins | sample M_130628_MF_Meta_FD_92639 | JGI IMG/M metagenome (GOLD analysis project Ga0114967, IMG submission 92639) | Freshwater microbial communities from Lake Montjoie, Canada to study carbon cycling - M_130628_MF_MetaG | ecosystem: Environmental > Aquatic > Freshwater > Lake | place: Lake Montjoie... | reverse complement strand
TTCCTCCGCTGGGCTTTGGTGACTTTCCGGCAACCATGGATCAACCCGACGAACTCGCCAACGAACTGGGGAGCGCCAGCTGGTCGGGAGCGGCGCCGTTTCACGTGCCGGTGCAACGTGCGCTGGGGACGGCCAAGGCCCAACTTGGACTGCGCCGCCAGCTACGGCAGCAGCCGGACGCCGTCACGGCAAATGTGCCGGCCGCGGTCTATCCCGTGGTGCAACTGGCCGAAGCGCTGGAGGAACTCGCGCGGACCTTCAGCAAGCCCGGCGAAAGCGCGCCCCTGCTGGACGCCGAGGCCATCGGCCGGCAGGTCATCGGTGCCCTGGGTAAGCGGGGCGTGGCGCCCGCGGCGATTGCGCCGGAGCAGCAGGAAATTATTGAGGTTATGGTCAATGTGCTGGGTGCCTTGCTACAGGACCCTCGCATCGCCGATATCGCCAAGGCCAATATCAGTCGACTGCAGGCTGTGGCGCACAAGGCAGCGGTGCTCGACGAACAGTTTTTCAATGACGACAAGCATCCTGTGCGTCAGTTGCTCGACCGCATCGCCGAAGTGCGCCCCGCGATGTCGGCCTTGCATGAAGAACAGCTCGACCAGAAGGTCTCCGCCATCATTCGGACTGCCGAGCAGAGGCTGGATGGCGACCCCGCGGAGTTGGTGCCCGTTTTGGATGAACTCAATGCGCTGCTTGAAGAACAACGCCAGGACTATCAGGACAACGTCGTCGCAGTCGTTCAGACCAGCGTTGATCAACAAAAGATGCTCAAGGAGCATCGCGAAAAGGCTGGTCTCGCGGCGAGCAGTTCAGCGTCCCGGCAGTCTCAGTCGCCAGAATGGGAGCGCTGGCTCCGGCGCGCCCGTGCGTTAGCTGAGGGCGACCGATTCCAGATGAACGCCAATACGCCGCAGCCCTCTACGCTCGCATTGGTGTGGGTCGGCGAGGATTCGAATCCTTTTGTGTTTGTCGATCAGCGCGGGCTGAAGGCGCTGACCTTGACGCTCGAGCAGGTGGCCATGAACCTGCGGCGCGGCGTACTCAAGCCCCTGCTGGATAACGCCACACCGGCGGTTGATCGGGCCTTGTCAGGCGTGGTCGAGCAGTTTCATGAGGAAATTGCCGAACAGGCCGGACACGACGAACTCACCGGTTTGCTAACCCGCAAAGGGTTTTTGGCGGCCATTGAAAAGCGGCTGACGCTGGCCGCGCAGGTCGGTGCGCCACCAGTGCTCGTGCAACTGGCAGTGACCAATCTCAAAGCGCTCAATGACGAACACGGGGACGAAGTTGGCAATGAGGTGTTGCGCACCGTGGCCCGCTATCTCTCCGATCGCTACAGCAAAAAGACGGTGCTTGTGGGGCGAGTCGGCGGCGGGGCCTTTGGGCTGTACTGGGATAAGGCCATCGTCTGGACCATCAGCGAGGAGATAGAACAGGTCATCAAAGAATTGGTTGCGCTGTCTCAGGACCATGACGGCCGTGCGGTGACACTGCGTTTCGCGGCCGGCTTGCTGGAGGTCGCTGAGTCGGGCGCCCGTGCCGAACAGTTGTGGAATACGGTCGTAGAGTCGTGCGCCCAGGGCGAAGCGAATCCCGACAAGCCAGTGGTGGTTGCCGGTGCTGAAAACCGTCATCAGGAACAACTCAAACAAATTACGAGCTATGTGCAGAAAGCCGTTCAGCGTGAGCGGCTGGTGCTACTGTTTCACGAAGCACGGGCGGTGCGTTCGGAGCGTCCGCCGCTGGTGCAAATGGCGGTCAGCGCTGCCGACCGCAAGGGCAAACTGATTCCTCCCGCGCTGTTTGCCCATGCGGCAGCGAGCTCAGCGCTGGCGTGGGACGTTGACCTGTGGTTAGTGCGCGAGGCTTTGCGCTGGATGCAGACGGCGACGACCGATAGTGAGCGCCTTGCCACAGTGGTGCTGCCATTGTCCGGCGCCTCGCTGGTCCGTGAAGGCTTGGCCAGCGTGATTCTTGAACTCCTGATGGAAACCGCCGTGCCGCCGGCGCGCCTGTGTTTCTCGTTGATCAATCGCGATGCAGTCGCTCATCTGGCAGAGACCGCAGAACTGGTGAACACGCTGCGCGAGTTCGGATGTCGCTTCATGCTGGATGAATTTGGCGGCGGGCAGGGCGATTATGCCCACGTTCGTGAGTTGGCCGTGGACTATGTCTGCCTGCAACGCGCGGTCATTGATGAAGCAAGGCGTAACCCCAAAGATTACGCGATGGCAAAATCGGTTAACGAACTCGCCCATTTCATGGGCAAACTGACGCTGGCGCGGCAAACGGCCAGCGATCCCTTGGACCAATGGGCAAAAGAACTGGGCATTGACCTGATCCTCGACCAAACCCGAATGACGCGGCTCAAAACTGATAAAAAATGAAAGAAATCCCCAAGAAAATTGGCAAGTACGACGTCATCAGCGTGCTGGGACGTGGTGCGATGGGGGTGGTTTATCGGGGGCATGACCCCTATGTGGATCGGCCCGTTGCGATCAAGCTGGCCAGTCAGGTTGAGACTGATGGCGAAGGCATGGCGCGACGGTTGTTCATCAATGAAGCCCGCTCAGCAGGGCGTCTCGATCATCCCCATGTGCTGAAAGTCTACGAGGCTGGCGAAGAGGAAGGCCGCCCGTACATGGTGATGGAATACATCGAAGGCGGGGATACCTTACGCAATCACTGCGCGCGGGATGTCCTCTTACCCATCGAGCAGGTGATGGGAATCATCCGGCAAACCGCGGATGCACTGGATTATGCGCATCAGCTCGGCGTGCTTCATCGTGACATCAAGCCGGCCAATATCATGTTGACCCGGACCGGGGTCGCCAAGCTGGGCGATTTTGGCATTGCGCGGCGGGTAGGCGCCGACCAGACGCAAATCGTGGGCTGGTTCGGATCGCCCATGTACATGTCGCCGGAACAGGCGAGAGATTCTGAAATCACGCAGCAGTCCGACCTGTTCTCGCTAGGCTCGGTCTTCTACGAAATGTTGGCCGGCATCCCGCCTTTCGCCGCCAAGGGCCTTACGGGACTTATCCAGAAAGTGTGCTACGAAGATCCCAAGCTGATTCAGGATGTGCCTGAAGGCTTATGGCAGATCGTCAAAAAGCTGCTGGAAAAAGATCTCGCCAAGCGCTACCGCACAGGTGCCGAACTCGTTAAGGACATTGATGCGCTGATTTCCGGCAAGCATAGCCTCGAAGTCACGCTCACCGAAGATCAAAAGCTCGAAGCGCTGGGCGCGCTGAGTTTTTTCCGCGATTTCACCCGCAGCGAGCTCAAGGAAGTGATGAAGGTGGCGAGCTGGCGGCGCTGCAGTGCCGGCGAAACTATCTTTACGGAAGGCTCGAAGGGCCGTTCCTTTTATGTGCTTGCCGAGGGCGGAATTGGCGTCATTGTGAACGGCGTGCGCATCGCCGATCTGCGCGAAGGCGAGTGCTTTGGCGAGATTGAATATCTTTCCGAGGGCGGGCGGAGCGCCAAGGTCATTGCCGACAGCGATAGCACGCTGATCGGCGTCGAGAAGGATTTCAAGGAATGGGCGTCATTGCCCTGTCAGCTGCGGATGAGCAGAACGTTCCAGCGAGTGCTCATCGAGCGTTTGCGAGTGACCACGCGAGAGCTTGCGCGCGCCCTGCGCTGAAAACAGCGGCGGATTACCTAATTCTGGCTGAAGCGTTGCCAGAGCACGCCCGACCATACGAGCCCCATCAGGATCAAACTCAGCATTACGGCGGCCGACCCCAGGTCTTTGGCGCGCGCAGACAGTTCATGCCTCTCCAGACCCACCCGGTCGGTCACTGCCTCAATCGCGGAATTCAGTAATTCCACGATCAGCACTAACAATCCCGACCCTAGTAGCAGCATCAGTTCTAATGGACTACGGGCCAGCCAGATGGCGACCGGCACGAGTGCGCCGACCAGCATGATTTCCTGACGAAACGCCTCTTCATAGCGCCAGGCGGCGCGTAAGCCGGTCCATGAATAGCCACAGGCATTCCAGAGTCGACGCAGCCCTTTGGTATCACCGGCCATAGGCAATCCAACTCCGGGATTTGTTACGGGCGTTGGCAAGCAAGCGTTTTCCTCACGCAACGTCGGGGTCTAAAAGGCGGACTGAGTATAGCGAAGCCCCGCGGGCGCTCGCCCGATCCTGCACGCACAGGCCGCGCCTCACGCCAGCCTTGCCGCAGCCTTTAAGCTGGTTATAATCACAGCTGTATAAATAAACAGTATTGCCATGGCCACCAGCCTCACTGCGCGTCAGTTGGAAGTCCTCAACTTTGTTCGCAAGACATTGAAAGCCAGCGGCCTGCCGCCAACGCGCAGCGAGATTGCAGAGGCACTGGGATTTCGCTCGGCCAATGCCGCTGAAGAACATTTGCGGGCGCTGGCCCGTAAAGGCGCTATCGAACTCCTGCCCGGCGCCTCGCGCGGGATTCGCCTGCCGGATGAGCCGGAGACCAATGTCAGCGGCCTCCCGGTCGTTGGTCGAGTGGCCGCCGGCTATCCCATCCTGGCCAGCGAACATATCGAAGAACATCTCCAGCTCGACCCCGCGGCCTTCCATCCCCGGGCCGACTACCTGCTCCGGGTTAAAGGCGCCAGCATGCGTGATGCTGGCATTTTGAACGACGACCTGCTTGCCGTGCATGCGGTGAGTACGGCAGAAAACGGCCAGATCGTGGTGGCCAGGCTCGAAGACGAGGTCACCGTCAAACGGTTCCAGCGGCGTGGCCAGCGGGTCTCACTCTTGCCCGAAAACGAGGCGTTCACACCGATTGAAGTCGATCTGGCCACCCAGTCGCTGGTCATCGAGGGATTGGTCGTCGGGGTGTTGAGGTCACGTGTGCGATGACACTGGAAGAACTCATACGCCGCGCCAAACTCTGGCGCGCCGGGGAAGTTGCCTCTGGTGAGGGCCTGTCCACCGGGTTTGAGCAGCTCGATGCGCTGTTGCCGGGCGGTGGTTGGCCAAGCCCCGGGCTGGTCGAGATTCTCACCGCCTATCCCGGCATCGGCGCCTTGCGTTTGGTGTTGCCAGCACTGGCCAAACTTTCCCTGCTTAAACACTGGTTGATCTGGGTCGCACCTCCTCATCTGCCGTATGCCCCGGCCTTGCAGGCTGCCGGCGTCGAAATTTCCCGTTTGTTGGTGATTGATCTGGAGCAGGCTGCCGCCGGCGCAAATTCGGGCTTGCCAGCCAGACGTGCGCCTCGGCGTGGCAAGCGCGCCATAAGCTCGGTGAACGACAGCGAACTATGGGCGTTCGAGCAGGCCTTGCGCTTTGTGGATTGTGGCGCTGCCTTGTACTGGCCGGGGCAGCTTGAGGCGCTTGCCCTGCGCCGTCTGCAGTTGGCCTGCGAGGCGGGGGGCAGCCTTGGCATTCTGTTTCGCGATCAAGGCTGCGCCGCACAGTCGTCTCCCGCCAGTTTGCGTCTGGCGTTGAATCCTCTGGCAGGAACGCAGGAAGTCGCCATCGAAATCCTCAAATGTCGTGGCACACCGCGTGAGCGGGAATGCCGGCTCGTGCTGTGAGCCATTACCCGCGACAGGTTTAAGTCTCTGCACTGATTAAAACCATTACAACAGCCCCAATCAGGAATTGCCTTCATGAAACTCGATGAGATTGCCGCGCCTCTCCAAATCCCGCCCCTTGGGCGCACGGCACCGATGACCCTGGCTTCCGTCACCACGACCGCGCCTGAACCGGAGGCCTCTACTCGGCTATGGCTGGCGGTGCATTTGCCACGTTTCACCCTGGATATGGCCACCCGTGGCAATGCAGAGCGGAAAGCCTGCGTATTAGTTGACGGCGAGGGGGCGCGGCAAAGAATCAGCCTTGCCAATGCGGAGGCGGTCAGGCTTGGGATTCGCGTCGGTATGCCATTGGCCGCGGCGCATGCGCTGGGCGAAGTTCTGGCATTTATGCGAGTGCCGGCAGCCGAAGAACGGGCCATGGAGCAACTCTGTGATTGGGCCTATCAGTTCACGCCGCTGGTGGCGCCTGTCGCCCCGGACGGTTTGCTGATGGAAATTCGCGGCAGTCTGGGCTTGTTTGGGGGGCTGTCTGGTCTGGTGGCGCGCTTGCGGCGTGAATTGCGGCAGTTGGGTTTCCAGACTATTGCCTTTGGGACTGCACCTACGCCAACTGCAGCCATGTGGTTGGCGCGCGCGCGCCAGTCGGCTGCGGTTGAGTCTCTGGCGGCCCTGCCGGCCGCGCTCAGTCAGGTGTCGCTGGAAGTGCTCGACCTCCCGGCCAAACTGCAACAGGATTTCTGCGGGATCGGCGTCCGTACCATTGGCGAATGTCTGCGTCTTCCGCGAGACAGCCTCGCGCGCCGTTTTACGCCAGGCCTGTTACTCAGCCTTGATCGAGGGCTTGGACGGACGCCCGATCCCAGAGCGGCGTTTGTCCCGCGGCAACGCTTTGCCAGTCGCATCGACCTGCTCTGGGAAATCCACCATGCACAGGGACTGGCCCTGGCGATGGAGCGCCTGCTCAATGAACTTACCGGCGTATTGCGTGCGCAGGCGTCTGTCAGCCGCCATCTGCTCTGGCAGCTTCACCATGCGGATGGCTCGGTGACCCAGCACCCCATTGGCTTATTGGAACCAAGTCGTGAAGTGCTCCACCTGCTGCGCGTATCCCGCGAATACTTCCTGCGTCAGCAACTCCATGCCCCGGTGCGTGGGATTAGTCTGGAGGTCGCACAATTTGAAGTGCTGCCCAGCGCCGCTGGGCGTGACCTTTTTGCACGGCGTGAGGACAGCGCTGAACGCGAAACCCTGCCGCGATTCGCCGAGCGTCTCCGGGCCAGACTGGGAGAGCGCGCGCTGCAAACCTTGCGAACCCAGGCTGACCATCGCCCCGAGTGGGCGAGCAAGCTGCAGACTGTGAATACCAGCAGCCTGAATGCACCAGCGCCGCCTGCACAAGACTTGTCCCGACGCTGGCCGGAGCGTCCCCTGTGGCTTACCCGTCAACCTTTGCCGTTGATAGAACACGATGGGCGTCCCAGCTATGACGGCCCGCTGGAACTTGCGAACGAGCGGGAGCGGATCGAGGCCGGTTGGTGGGATGGCGCTCAGGTTTCGCGAGATTACTTTATTGCGCGCAATCAGCACGGTAGCCGGCTCTGGGTGTTTAGGGATCTTGCGGGCAGTCGCGGTTGGTTTCTGCACGGGATTTTTGAGTGAGGTACGTCCCCTTAGGGGCAATCATCTCAGGCTGAAGGGAGATCGGTTACTCAAGTTGTAGGCTGCATGGGCGCTAAGACCGATGAACGGCCTAAACGAATCATGCAAAGCAACGACACTCAAACCGCCTCGTCCGATCTCAAAGTCCGCTACCGGGAACTCAGTAGCGAATTTGAGCGTAAGCGGGCCGAGTGGACGTCTGCCGAGCGGATTCTGGTTCGCACGCTAATACGTATCTCCGAAGGCTTCGGTCGCTTCGACCCCGAACTCGCCCGCGAGCTCGAGGTTCTTCGCAACAATCTCAGCGAAAACGGACGCGCCGGGCAGTTCTCAGGATTGATTCAGCGCGTCGGTGAGCGTTGCGCTACGATTTTAAGCCGCCGTATCCCGAGTACCGCCCCTCTCTCCGAGCCCTTTGAGCAACTGCTCGATACGCTCGTGAACAGCCCTGCCCTGGGTCATGGCATTGCCTCAATCAGGACGCGTCTGCGCGCAGGGGACGATCCCCAACAACTGGTTGATGAACTGGTTGCGCTTATCAACACGCCGACCCTTTCCGCCGAGCCGGCCGAGACCACCACCGCCGTAGATTTGATGCTGCAACTGACCGAGCAGTTAAAAATCCCCGGTGAGTTCGAGAATCGCCGAAATGCCCTGCGGATTGCGCTGGCTCAGGGCGAGTTGAACGACCCCATCTCCGAAGTTACCGGCCTGTTGGGAGATGTTCAGGTTCATCTTGGACGTGACGCAAAACTCCTTACGGCGTTTCTCAAGCGGGCATCTCAGTATTTAAGCCTGATCGATACCCAACTAAAGGTGACGCTCGACCACTCGCGGTCTGCGGCCAACGATTCCGACATGCTGAGCCGGTCCATCACTGCGGGTCTGGAGACGCTCGACGCGATTATGCAGTCCGAAAGTCCGGATATTCAGGCGCATGCCAAACTGGAAGACAGCTTGAACACCGTGCGCCTCTCCTTGGACTCCTTCCTTGAACTGCAACAGCGCCAACGACAAGGCTATGAGCAACGCATCGCAGAATTGACCAATCAGGTCTCCAGCTTTGAGCTGGAGTCGGCCCGCCTGCGCGAAAGCCTTGCCGCCGAGCACGCTCGCGCACATCGGGATACCCTCACCGACACCCCCAATCGTCTGGCCTATGAAGAGCGGGCCGAACTCGAAATCATGCGGGCCCGCCGCAACGATTCGCCCTTGTGTCTCGCGGTATTCGATCTGGACCATTTCAAGCTCGTGAATGACCGTTTTGGGCATCGCGTCGGCGATCGTCTGCTCCGCTCAGTGGCCGGCATCGCAACCCATCGGGTTCGAGGCACCGACCTCTTTGCCCGTTACGGCGGAGAAGAATTTGTTGGCGTCTTTCCTGACACCAGTCTGGAAGACGTTGCGACGCTTTGTGATGACCTACGCGAGCGCATCGCCTCCGCCGCGTTCCAGTTCCGGGGCGAGGTTATCCCGATGACCGTGTCAATCGGACTCTCCGCCCTTCGCCCTGACGATACTCTAGAGAGCCTCTTTGAGCGGGCCGACGCCGCGCTCTACCGCGCAAAGGAAGCCGGGCGTAACCGTCTGGTGAGAGCAGCTTGAGCCGCCTCGCTTGACCCCGCTACGCTCACCGGCTTAGCGTGCCTGTACTCATCACAGTCGCCTTACCCGGAGCGCGCCAATGGCCACCATTCCTGCCGAATTTCTTGACCTCGTTACCACCAAGCTGACTTTCGCCCATCTCGGCACCTCCATGAGCACCGGCGCACCACAGGTGACCCCGGTATGGTTCAGCTTCGACGGCAGCCACATTCTGCTGAATTCCGCGAAAGGTCGCGTTAAGGACAAAAACATGCGCGCTCGCCCGGCGGTCGCAATTTCTATCCTCGACCCGGACAACGCCTACCGCTATCTCCAGATCATGGGTTACATCGTTGAGGTGACCGAAGACGGCGCGGACGCCCACATCGATTCGCTCGCCAAGAAGTACATCGGTCAGGACACCTATCCCTGGCGTTCGCCGACAGAGGCGCGCGTGATCTACCGCATGTCGATCGACAAAGTCCAAACCATGGGCTGAAGGCCGGCGCTCCGGGTTCGGAGCGGCGCAACATCCGGGGCTTGAAGAGCCCCAGGTTAAGACTCGGTTAAGTCCTGCGTTCGTATTAGTATGCAGGGCAACAATCGGGAGACTGCTTATCAAAACGCTCTTGCTTGCGCTGGTTCTGACCGGCGCCTCCCTTGGCTCCTCGCTCGCAACGGCCGAGCCTGCCGCCCCCGCCGCAACGTCGACCACCTGTGCGGCCGGAGCGCCGGAAATTCCGCTGGCGAAGGAAATGGCATCCGTTGGCATCATGTACAACCTTGCCGAGCATCCCAAATCTGTCCGCGCGGTCGCGGCCCGATTGCTGGACGACGCTTATAAACAAACCAAGGCTAATGACAGCGCCAAGCAGTGCACAGACTGCCAAAAGGGCGCGCAAACCCGGGTGATTTATCGTGTGGGCCCCACCAAGTTCTTACCCGATACCGAACAGCAGGCCGTGTGCGTGAGCTTGGCCAAGCAGACGAAAGATCATCCTTTCATCTGGCCCGACCGTTCTTTCAAGTCGATCTCAAGGGTGAACGACTGGATTCGCACTTTCTCCGAGGGACGTGGCGACGAAGGAAAAGACCTCTACGCCCGCTGCTCCGCAAACTGCAGCCCGCGCTACGAATTTGAGGTCTATCCCGAAGGCAAGGGCGTGCGGCTGCAAACGAGGGTTCAATGTGGTTTGGCGCGCGACGCCAGCGACGACCAGTACGAAGTCGCCACCTCGCTGCACACCGTGTGTAAAGACAAACAGAAACCGGCACCGTGATGACTGAAACTTTTGTGACTCCCGATAAGCCCCGTCAACCGGGGCGTATAGAACAGATTCTTGCCTACATTGCGTGGCCAGCGCTGGTGGTCTCCAGTGCCAGCATTCTGGCGTTTGGTTTTAGTAGCGGACATCCCTCGTTTCTGGATGTCACGCTGCGCAAAGCCTGGTTTTTCAATCTTTCCTATCTGTGGATGCTCTGCTGGCTGCTGCTGCTGGAGCGCCGCTGGCCCTGGCGTCGCGCCTGGCAGCGTTCCGACGGTCAGCTACCGGCGGATCTTGCCCACACCTTGCTCGATAAAGGCTCGGTGCAGATGACCATCATCCTGCTTTCGGCGCTGCCCTTCTTCGCCCATCGTGGGGACGGATGGGTAGGCACTTTGCCGTTAGCCGTGCAGGTGGTGATTGGGCTGGTGGCGGCGGAGTTCGGGCTTTATTGGGCACACCGGCTGTCCCACGAATGGCCGCTTTTATGGCGCTTTCATGCGATTCATCACAGTGTGCGGCGCTTGTGGATTGCCAACACCGGGCGCTTCCACTTCATCGATTCGAATATCAGCGTGGTGGCCAGTCTGCCGTTCATGCTGCTGACCGGAATTTCGATGGACGCCATCATCTGGGTGAGCGCCCTTACCGCTTATCTCGGACTACTCACCCATTGCAACGTCGCGATGCGCGGCGGTTGGCTCGACTACCTCTTCAACACGCCCAATCTGCATCGGTGGCACCATTCGCCCGAGCCGGCCGAGGGCAACAGCAACTACGGGCAGAATCTGGTGTTGTGGGATCAGATCTTCGGCACCTGGCTGCATCGGCCGGATAGCGAATTGGGCGATATCGGGATCGTCGAGCGGATGCCGCGACGATTTTGGCAGCAACTGCAGGTGCCATTTGTCTGGACGCGTTTCCAACGGGAGTCGGGCAGCGCCGACACCAGCACGCTGGTTTAGACTTTAACGCGCGGTGGCCTCGAGCCGCCGCAGCTTGCGCTGCATTCCCCACCACACGGCCGCCAGACTCCAGCGCAGGATGGGGGCGGCAAGGCGCAGGCGCGCTGCCCGCAGAATCATGCGCGCGGCGCCCTGCACATGGCGCGGCTCATAGAGTTTGATGGCACGCCGCCAGTAGGCGGTGGCGCAGCGTTCGCGGTCGTAAGTTTCTTCCTTGCTGTTGATATTCGCGCTGTAAAACGCGTAGGACAGTTCATCGTCTCCGGTTTCATCCACCCGGCCAAAAGCAATCTTCAGCCGCGCCAGCAGGCTCAAGGGTTCGCGCGCGATGTAGCGCTGGAGATGGTCTTCAAACAGTCGGTAATGCCGCGCCTCGTCCTGCGCAATGTGGTGGCAAATCGCGCGGAGCACGGGGTCCGGGCTGCGATCGCGGATGGCGGAATAGAACGAACAGGTGCCGGACTCCACCACGCAGCGGGCGATTAATTCACCGGCGCGGGAACCCCGCACCGAAGCATCCGCCTCGAGCGGTAGCTGATAGCCGGCGCGAAACCGGGCCAATGCGGCGTGGAAATCAAAGCTCGGATCGACTGCCATTGCCCAACGGGCAAGGGCTTCCCCGTGCTGGGCTTCCTCGACACCCCATTCATCCGCTGCCGCCTTGAAGGCGTCGTCGTCGGCGAAGACATTGCGCAGATAGGTGACGTAGTCGGCGCTGTTGGCCTCGACGAGCGCGGCCGTTTTAACGGTTTCCAGCAGGTCACGATCGACCTTGGCGGGATTGATATCGTCCCAGTGAAACTGGGTAAGGGTCCAAGACTGGCTCATGCCTCGCATCGTACCAAGAATACGGCCTCGCACGAGCCTGCTGATTTGAATCTCATCGCGATCATGGCTTAACGGGCACATGTCCCCGCACGGTGAAGCGGATTTCATCAAGCACGACACCCTTGGCATCCAGCAGACGCAGACGATGACGCCCCGGCGCGGGCAGCGCGCTGGCAGCTTCCGTTAGGTCTTGTTCATCGAGCCGCCAGCGCACAGCCGCGCGCTGTGGGGCCATCGTGAAGAACAGGCGCTGATGGGCCGGCGGGATGTCGGGGTCGAGTACCAGAATGCCGCCGTTGGTGGGCGCCACGATGCGGGGCTGGGTTTGGGCGACAGGGACCGGCGTGACCGCATCGCTGGCGGTGCCAGCGAGAAACCATTCCTGGCGCGTGGGCTCGAGATTGTGTTCGAAATGCACTTCGCGTTGTTCGAGACCCGCCGGCCTTGGCGGCGGATCGCTGGACTCGGTTTCATGCAAGGCTTGCATCACGGCGGACCACACCGGCGCCGCGCCGCTCAGGCCCGAGACCTCCCACATGGGCGAGCCGTCGAAGTTTCCCACCCACACGCCAACGGTGTAGCGGATGGAATAGCCCACGCACCAGTTGTCGCGCATTTGCTTGCTGGTGCCGGTTTTGACCGCCGCCCAGAACGGCAGGGCGAGCGGACTCTCCAGCCCGAACGTGGCGCTTCTGCTTCCGCGGTCCGCAAGGATGTCGCCGATGATGAAGCTCGCGGCGGGCGACATCACCGCGCTCGAGGTTTGTGCTGCCACTGGCAGCAGGCGCAAGGGCGAGAAGTTCCCGCCGCGGGCAAGCGTGCGATAGGCGTTTACCAGTTCCCACAGCGTGACTTCCGGCGAGCCCAGCGCCAGCGCTTCGCCGTAGTAGTCGCCGTCGTGCTTGAGACCCTGAAAGCCGACTTCGCGCAGGCGCCCCAGAAAGCGCTCTGGTGTGAGCAGCATCAGGGTTCTGATGGCCGGAATATTCAGCGAGCCCGAGAGTGCGGTGCGCAGGCTGACCGGCCCGCGAAACGCCTGATCGTAATTCTGGGGCACATAGGGACCGCCGTCGGTCATGATGCTCAGCGGGCTATCGTCCAGAATCGACGCCGCGTGCAGCCGGGTAGATTCCAGGGCCAGTTCATACAGAAAAGGCTTGAGCGTGGAGCCGGCCTGACGGCGCGCCCGCACCCCATCCACGTGACGCGCCGAACTGAAGCGGTCGCCGTTGCCCACGTAGGCCAGCACCTCACCGGTCGCGTTATCCACTACCAGCGCCGCGCCATCGCGCACGTTGCGCGGCTCAAGGGCCTGTAACTGCTGTTGCAGGGCCTGCAGCGTTAACGCCTGCAGTTGAGCGTCCAGCGTCGAGTCAACGCGCGCGCCCTTGGCCGTGAGGAGTTGCGCCGCCACCTGTGGCGCCAGCGCCGATGGGCTCGCCGGCTGTTGGCGGGTGAGGCTGCGGGTCGCGCTGGCCGTGAATGACTCGCAGCTTACCGGCGTGGGCAATGTGGGCCCCAAGCGGCAACCGCGCGCCAGCACCTGCGTAAGCGAGGCGCCCGGTTTGCCGATGAGCACCGCCAGTAGCAGGGCATCCGAGCGATCAATCGCGGCCGGCGCCTTGTTGAGCAGGTGGCGACTCGCCGCCGCGATCCCCACCAGTTCCCCGCGAAAGCTCAGGAGATTGAGATAGGCCTCGAGAATTTGGTCTTTCGTCCACGCCCGGTTGAGCGCGGAGGCGGCGGCGATCTGGCGTCCTTTGGTCTGCAGATTACGCGGGCCGGCGGGCTTCAAGCGTGCATCAAGCAGCGCGGCGAGCTGCATGTCGATCGTGCTCGCGCCGCGCGGATGGCCGCGCAGTCCATCGACGACGGCGGCCCCCATCGCCCACCAGTCAACGCCGGTGTGGTCTGGGAAGCGATGGTCTTCCACCGCCACCACGGTCTCCAGCAGCGGTCCGGACATCACTGAGAGCGACACCCATTCACCGCGTCGCGCGTGCGCATCGGTCCGCGCAGTGCCCAGCAGTACGCCGTGGCGGTCGAACAGCTGCGCGGCGCTGGCGGGGTGGGCGGCCCGCACCTCCTCCGGGCTTGGCGTGGCCGCATGGGCGATCGCTGCCAGCATCAACCCCGGCAGCAGCGCCCACCGCTTCACGGCAGGACGGTCAGGGTCTCGTTCGGGACGGCACCGGACACGGCCGGCGCGTACAGGGCATCGACGCGGGTGGGCGGGAGCTGGAAGCGGCCCGCGTTATTGAGTCGAACGCGGTAGCGCTGCGTCCAGATCCCGGCCGGCGCGTAATCAAAATAACGCCGCCACACGTCGGGTCGACGCTCGGTATAGGCTGCGGAAGGACCCGCCGTTCCAGCGTCACCGGCCAGCATGGCGCTGTCGCCACCCAGGCCGCTGCCGAGCACGCTGGCGCCCGCCGGCAGCGGGTCGCTGAGCGCCACCCACACCATCTCGGCCTTGGCTTCAATCTGTAGCTCAACCTCGTACACATCGCCGCGATGCCATTCGCCCGCCGTCTGCTGGACGATCGGCAGCACGCGCCGCGTGACGCGGTAACCACGGCTGAACGGCGCCGTGAGCGGAATGGCCGCCCGGGATTCGAGCGAGGCCCACGGCGCACCGCCGCCGATGTGTTGCAGGCTGAGGCTGGCGGTGCCGTTCGGCCAGGGCAGGCTTTCGTCATGGCCCGTGGCCGGCCACTGCTGCACAAATCCCTGCTGGCCCAGACTCACTTTGGTGCGGCCCGCCACCGGGGTCTGTTCAAAGCAGGCGGCAAATTGGCGCAGCGCGAGTACGCCCCAGGTATTGGCCACCGTGGTATCCCAGTGGCCCGCCCGCTGCCGGGCCAGCGCAGCGGTGAGCAGGCGTGGCGCGTCGTCCGCCCACGCCGGCTGAGCCGCCATCACCAACAGCACCCGGTTCAGCGTGGCATCGGGTGAAGTCATCAAGCTAGGCAGTTGGTCGCCGGGTGAACTGGCGAGCGTGAGTTGATTACCCTGCGGCGAGAGCCGGTTGCGCAGTTCGTTTTGCGCGAGACGCAGACGCTCGGCACGCTTGGGGAGGTTTGGCGAGCGCTGCAGGATATCCACCAAATCGAGCACGCTGGCGGTGGGCCACAGTGCCGGACTCAGATCGAGGGTGTCGAGCCAGCCTGGATTGATCTCTTCTGGCAGATGGCTGAGCGCGGCAATGGCGGCGAGCTTGCGCAAGCTGAGGTCCGCCATCGGCAGCGCCTGACGCGGCGCATAGCGACCCTCAATCACGCTTACCAAGCCTTCCCGCATCAGCATGCGGCTGCTGGCCGGAATCTCGCGGCCGGCTTCTGCCGCCGCCATCAGGAGATACGCCGACAGCGTGTCGCTGCCCACCCCGTCGCCGGGGAAATAGCGGGCCAGCCCTTTGGCATCGAGATAGCTCGGCAGTTCGGCCATCAGCGCCTGCCATGCATCGTCGTCGTAGAGGCCGATCGCCCGCGAGGCGCGTTGCTCCAGACAGCGGAACGGGTAGGCCTCAAGAAAACCTCTGACGCCGGCGGGCGTTGAGGCCAGACTCGGTCGCAGCGAGACTCGCAGTTCTCCGCCGGGCAGGGCGCCGGCGGGTGCGCTGACGGGCAGCGTCTGGGCGCCGCTCACGCGCAGCAGGCTCGCCTGAACGGTGCTGACGTCCAGCGCCGGAATCACTGCCTGGGTGACGCTGAGCGCGTCGCTGACGTCCTTTTCATCCGCCTTCGCGTTGATTTCCCACTGCAGGCTGCCAGCCGCCGGTGGCGCATAGTCCCAGCGCACTTCACGCGCTTCGCCCGGTGCGAGCGTCACGGTTTGTGGCGCGAGAGGGTCGGCCGGTGTGGTGGCGGTCGTGCTGTCCGGGCCCGTGAGCTTCGCTGAGGCAGTCACGGTGGCGCTGAGCGCGCGCTCGCCGGCATTGCGCAGCGTAAAGCCGGCCGCGTAGCGGTCGCCGGCGCGCACCAGCGGCGGCAGCCCTGAATGGAGCATCAGGGTCTGGGTGCTGCGGATGGTAGCGGTGCCGGTCCCAAACAGGCTGGTGCCGCCGGTCGCGATCGCCACGATGCGAAAGCTGCTGAGGGCGTCGTTGAGCGGGATCTCGAGGTGCGCGCTGCCGGCGGCATCGAGCTTCACGCGGTCTTGCCACAGGAGCAGGGTGTCGAACATGCGCCGGGTGCCGGCGCCGCTCCCGCCACCGCCGCCCGGCGCGACCGCCTTGCGACCGAAATGGCGTTTGCCCACGACCTGCATCTGCGCCGTGGCGGTCTGCACTTCGATGCCGCGGCGTCGCATCATCGTTTCCAGCAGCTGCCAACTGGCGTTGGGGCGCAGTTCCAGCAGCCCCTCGTCAACGGCCGCCACCGCCACTTCGGTGTTGGCGGGCAAGGGTTCACCGTTGGCCCGCTGCACGCTGAGTTCAAGCTTCGCGCGCTCACCCGGCTGGTACTGCTCGCGCTCGGGTGTGACCTTCACTTTCAGGCTATGGGCGTCCCAACCCACCCGCAGTTCGGTCATGCCCAGCTTGAACGCCGGACGTCCCAAATCGACCAGCGCGCCCGCCTGCACGCCCGTATCGCGGCCCCGCACGGCGAGCACTGACACAAACACATTCGGCGCGCCGTTGGCGGGCAGCTTCACGGTCACGACCGGCGCCTTGCCCGAAAGCTGCACCACTTCGCCACTCAGCACGCCCTCGCGCTCCAGCGTGACCAGCGCGTTCGCCTCCCGGTAAGGCATGCGCACCTGCAGGCGGACGCTGTCGCCGGGCGCGTAGTCGCGCTGTTCCGGCACCACTTCCATGCGGTCGTCGTTACCTTGGGCAAACCACCATTCATCGCGCGCCGCGACCCACACATCGCGATTCGCCACGCTGGGGTTGCCGCCGGCGTCTTGGGCGCGGGCCCGCAAAATGAGATTGCCGGAAAGCGTGGTGGCGACGGTGCAGTTCAGTTCGCCCCGCGCATTGGTGCGGCCGCGACAGGCGGGCCCTGCCGCTTTCACTTCGCTGCGATTGTCCCAGGCATAGAAACCGCCGAGCACGCGTTTGCGGCTGGAGTACTGAATTTTCTGGAACAGGTCTACCGTGACTTCCACATTCGCCAGCGGCCGCCCGCGGGTGTCGAGCGCCACGGTGGTGAAGGCCAGTTCGCCGGGACTCATGGCCCAGTCGCGGGGCTTAAGCCCCAGCAGCACCGCCGAGGGCCACAGCGGGACCTTGGTCGAGCTGGTGAGGATCTCGCCGTTGGGATCCGGGTATTCCACTTCGGCAGTCAGGGTTTGCGGCGTGTCCCTGCGGGGTAAGCCAGTGAGGCGTAGTTGCGCGCCGCCGGCGCGGTCCAG
>Ga0114967_10001969_pt1 | contig 17224 bp, 17 predicted proteins | sample M_130628_MF_Meta_FD_92639 | JGI IMG/M metagenome (GOLD analysis project Ga0114967, IMG submission 92639) | Freshwater microbial communities from Lake Montjoie, Canada to study carbon cycling - M_130628_MF_MetaG | ecosystem: Environmental > Aquatic > Freshwater > Lake | place: Lake Montjoie... | reverse complement strand
ATCGCCAACTAGTTCCTTATTGTTTAGAATTGAAATTGCATCTTCAAAATTATTTGGAAAATTTTGAATATTTAATAATGAAAAATTTATTATGTTTTGTGTGTGATATTGGTAAAACTTAGTTTTCATACAGCAACATATTTTTTCTACCTTGGCAACCATATTTTTTTCATCACAACCAAATTCTTGCTTGGTATAAATATGCCCAATATTATATTTAATGATTAATTCCGGAATAATTTTTTCTGGTAAGCCTTCAAAAATAAATAAGTCAGAACCAATTGCTTGTAAACTTTCTTTCAATGCTGCAACGCAATCCTTAATAAAACGCATACGAATAGCACCAGTTTTTCTAAATCCATATATTGTAGAGCAGCACCAACGTGGGTCTAAAATAAATATAGGCATAATGCGATGGTTGGCTTGTACTGCAGCATGTAGCGTCTTATTATCATGAAGACGCAAATCGTTTTTAAACCAAACTATTGCCGCGTTGTTTTGCATTTGCAAAATATTATTTTATTATAAACAAAAATACGACCCCAGGGTCGTATTGCTTATTTAAATACTTGATTTGCAATAGGTGATTGCTATTGGTATTATGCTTTTACTGTGCTTGGATTTTTATTTGTACTCCAAACAGCATATCCTCCAAAGAAAATTGCAGAGAAAAATAAATCGCTTACAAAACTATTTTTATAAAAAGGTATAGCGGCTATAAAACAATTTATTAAACCATCCATTGTTTTTGGATATAAATTAAAAGTAGTATCTGCCCAAACACCGAAATTGCTGATTGAAAAAAATACTAAACTGCCTATTACTCCGTATCCTAAAACATTGAATGCCGTTTTGTTTTTTAATCGAGTGCCAATAAAGGCTACTAAAGCATATGCGGCATAATTAAACAATTGACTCATGCCATAAAATCCAGGAGTTTGTGTATGATGAGTAGTATAAGTATATTGTAAATACAAATCGCCAATTAGCATTGTAATTAATGGTAATGCAATAGCTATTTTTTTATTAGTGAATATACTTCCAGCAAATAGGCCCATTGCCAACACAGGTGTAAAGTTTGCAATAAATGTATTTTGGCTAGTTATGCGCAAAACTATACAAGCTAATACAAGTGCGGCAGCCAATATGTTTTGTTGTTTATTATTCATTCCTTTATTAATTTAATTATTTGCAAAAATGCATTATTTCCATGAAAAACCAATGAGGTATTTTTCACAATGTATCTACAATACAGCCAAAGCACCTTTTAAATGATCAATTACTTTAACTTCTGTAGCATCTACTTTACGTAAGTCTGCTAATTCTACACTAATCATATCTCCCAAGTGTACTAAGTACAAGCTTTTGGTAATAAAGCCTTTGCCTTGTGCATGAATATCTATAATATCTTTTGCATACTTTTTTATTATAGGCTTTGTAATTTCAAATCTTGCGGATGTTCTTTTATGTTCAAATCCGTTAAATAGATTAATTACAGTATAATCTCCTTTGGTTCTCCAACCTACATATTCGTTATGGTTCATCTCTGGATAAACATGATGGCATGCTAATACTTTACTGTTTTCATTTAGTTGTTGTCTAAAACGCACTGTTACCGCTTCGTTGCCATTGCCACAATACATAAATATTTGCTTGTTTAATAATTTTTTCGCTACTAACTTAGCTTGTTTAGCAATAGCTTTTTCTTCTTCTGTAATTATTGCTACGGCTTCATAAACTTCTTTTTCATAGCTATTGCTAATAATGCCATACATGTTTAGCATTTTCATTAAAGCCACACTGCTAAATGCAAATGCACTGCGCGGAGGGTAACCACTTGGTAAGCCTATAATAGGATAATCTTTTTTGCCAGCAAGCACTAATAATTTGCCTCCACTTGTTATGCAACAGATAGTTGCTTTTTGTTTTGCAGCTTTGCTTACAGCCTCTAACGTTTCTTCTGTATGGCCACTATAGCTGCAAGCTATAAATAAAGTATGCTCATTTACAAAAGCTGGAATATCATAGTCCTTGTTTACAAAAACAGGTAATTTGCTTTTGGAATGTATTAAATAATCTTGCATAAAACTACCTCCAATACCACTACCGCCTAATCCACTAATTACAATATTTGTAATATGTTTGCTGTCGTATTTCGATTTTAGGTTTTTGGTTAAATTGATTGCTTCTAATAGTTGTTGGCCAAAAAGTTGTACTAATTCTTTCATCTTTATTTTAAATTAAATTTGTTTTTTGTAAAAACAATCATTGCGGTTTTCAAAAATTATTTTATTTTACCATGCAAAATAAACGTAAAATGTCCACGCAAAAAAATAATGATGTAGGAAAACAAGGAGAAGAGCTTGCATTAAGCTATTTAAGAGGTAAAGGCTATCAAGTATTGCATTGCAATTGGAAAGGTGGCAGAAACGAAATAGACATAATAGTAAAAGAAGGCAATACTACTATCTTTGTAGAAGTAAAGGCTAGAACTACTGATAATACTGGGCATCCAGAACAATTTGTTACAGCAGCAAAGCAACGCGAAATTAAAAAAGCAGCGGAGATTTACTTATTCGAAAACGAAACAGATAAAATTAGGTTTGATGTAATCGCAATTACCTATTGGCCCGGTGCAGATACAGAAATTATGCACTTCGAAGATGCATTTTTCTAACAATTAAAATTTATTTGCATTTCCTACATAATTATGTGGATTTACTGCCTTTAATTCTTTGCGCACCTTATCTGATATTTTTAAGGTGTCAATAAAGGTATGCATACTATTTTTTGTAACATGCGCATTACCTCTAGTTAAATCTTTCAATGCTTCATAAGGTTTTGGAAAATTTTCGCGGCGCAATATTGTTTGAATAGCTTCTGCAACTACGGCCCAATTATTATCTAAATCATTATGTATTTTATACTTATTTACAATCAATTTATTATTACCTTTTGCCAAGCTGTTTAATGCAATTAATGTATGTGCAAATGGTACTCCAATATTACGCAAAACAGTACTGTCTGTTAAATCTCTTTGCAATCTGCTGATTGGAAGCTTAGCAGAAAGGTGTTCAAAATTTGCATTGGCTATTCCAAGGTTTCCCTCTGCGTTTTCAAAGTCAATTGGGTTTACTTTATGCGGCATCGCACTGCTGCCTATTTCGCCTTCTTTAATTTTTTGGGTAAAATAATCCATGCTTACATAAGTCCATACATCTCTTGCATAATCTATCAAAATAGTATTGATGCGCTTAATGCAATCAAACTGTGCCGCAAGCATATCGTAATGTTCTATTTGTGTGGTAAACTGCATGCGTTTTAGGCCTAGTGTTTTATTTACAAAGTTGTTTGCAAATTTTGCCCAACTAATTTTAGGATAAGCCAAAGTATGTGCATTGAAGTTGCCAGTTGCACCACCAAATTTTGCAGTAAATGGAATTTGTTTCAGCAATGCTATTTGGTTATTGATTCTTTCTACAAATACCATCCACTCTTTACCAAGGGTGGTAGGGCTTGCTGTTTGTCCATGGGTGCGTGCTAATAGAGAAATGGTTTTCCAGTCTTTTGCACAAGCTCCTAAATGTTTTACAAGCAATTCGTACTGGGGTATTAAAATTTCTGTAACTGCATCTCTCCAAAGCATAGGTATGGCGGTGTTGTTAATGTCTTGGCTGGTTAATCCAAAATGCACCCATTCTTTATGCTTAGTTAAGCCAATAGCGTCTAATTTTTCTTTAATAAAATATTCTACAGCTTTTACATCGTGATTTGTAATTTTTTCTTTTGCTTTAATATCCAATGCATCTGCTTCCGAAAATTGAGCATAAACAGCATGCAATTTTTTATTTTGCGAAACAGAAATAGGGAAGAATTTCAAGTTGCTCAATTCTATAAAATAAAGTATTTCTACTTTTACACGGTATTGTATAAGTGCTTGCTCGCTAAAATATTGTTGTGCTATTTGGGTTTGCGATTGGTAGCGACCATCTATCGGACTTATTGCGGTTAATGCTGTATTCATTGTGTAATATATATCAGCGGTAAAGGTACAAAACACAATTTATCTTTGCTAAGTATATGGACAATAAGTGTATAAGAGTTGGCATTGTAAATTATCTCAATACGCTTCCTCTATTATTTGGGTTAGAAAAAATGCACAATGCTAGTAAAATTGTTTTAATAAAAAATTATCCAGCTGCCATCGCCGACGATTTATTAAATGGCAATATTGATGCAGGATTGATTCCAATTGCAATGATTCCTAGATTAAAGCAAGCTTATATTATTGGCAATTATTGCATCTCTAGCTATGATACTGTAGCAAGTGTATGTTTGTTTAGCCAAGTACCCATAGAAAATATTACCACTGTTATTTTAGATTATCAAAGCAGGACCAGCGTGCAATTGGTTCAGGTATTAATGAAGCAATTTTGGAAAAAGGAGGTGACGTATTTAACCGCCAAACAAAATTTTATTGCAGATATAAAAGATAATACAGCAGCTGTAATTATTGGCGATAGGGCATTAGAAAATTTAAATTATTATAATTATTGTTACGATTTGGCGGAGGCTTGGATGCAAATGACAAGCTTGCCATTTGTATTTGCATTATGGGTAAGTAATAAGGAATTACCTGCTGAATTTATAGCAGCGTTTGATGCAGCTAATGCAGAAGGCTTGCAGTATATTGAACAAATTGTACAAGCACAAAATTACACTGCTTATGATTTGCAAAAATATTACACGCAAAATATTTGTTTTACAATGGATGATGCTAGAAGAAAAAGTGTGGAATTGTTTTTAAGTCTTTCAGATGGCTTTAGTGCATAATTCTTTTTTATATCTTTACAGCATGACCAAAAAGGTTTTTTTATTTTTATTTGCTTGCATTGCTTTTATGAGTTGTCAACAAAATTCGCAAAGCAATCAAAAAATATTTCGCATCAACCAAGCTACAGGTATAGAAAGCCTAGACCCTGCTTTTGCAAAAAGCCTATGGATGATGTGGCATGCCAATCAGTTATTTAATAGATTGGTAGAAAATGATGCTGATTTAAAAATAAAGCCATCTTTAGCAAAAAGTTGGGAAATAAGTGAAGATAGATTGCATTACACTTTTCACTTAAGAACAGATGTTTTTTTTCAAGAAAATGATGCGTTTGCAAATGGTATTGGGAGAAAAATGACTGCCCAGGATGTAGTGTATAGTTTTGATAGAATTATTGACGAAGCTACTAATAGTCCGGGTGCATGGATATTTAATGACAAGGTAGATAGTATAAAGCCATTCGAAGCATTGGATGATAGTACTTTTCAAATAAATTTATTGGCGCCATATAATCCGATGCTAAATGTGCTTAGCATGATGTATGCTAGTATAGTACCGCAAGAGGTTGTAAAAAAATGGGGCAAAGATTTTCGTAGTCATCCTTGTGGCACTGGTCCATTTATGTTGGAATATTGGGATGAAGGCAATGTTGTTGTGCATAAAAAAAATAATCATTATTGGGAGAAAGATAGTGCAGGAAATATGCTGCCATATTTACATGCCATTAAATGTACTTTTATTGATAGTAAGGCAAGTGAGTTTTTGATGTTTATGCAAGGTAAGTTGGATTTTATGAATGGATTAGATGCTAGTTTTAAAGATCAATTATTAACCAAAAAAGGCAATTTAAAAGATGCTTATATTGGCAAAATGAAGTTGAATAAAAAAGCATATTTGAATATAGAGTATTTAGGCATTTTATTAGATAATAGCAAACCAAATGCGTATTCATTATTGCAAAATGTAAATGTGCGTAATGCCATAAATAAAGGATTTGATAAGCAAAAATTAGTTGCCTATTTGCGCAATAATGTAGGAGTTCCTGCACAAAATGGAATGATTCCAAATGGCTTGCTTGGCTTTGATTCCAATCAACAAAAAGTATCCTTGTATGATGTTGCAGCTGCAAAGCAATTATTAAAAGGGATAGATACCAAAGAACAATTAAAATTGTATGTGCCAGACATGTATGAAGATAGATGCAGCTTTATAGCATCGCAATTGTTAGAATTGGGTATTCATGTAAAAATAGAAATTATACAACAAGGCATGCTTCGCGAAAAAATTAGCCAAAGTACAGCTGGTTTATTTTGGGCAACATGGATTGCCGATTATGCCGATGCAGAAAGTTATTTAAGTATGTTTTATAGCAAAAATGCTGCACCTCCAAACTATACTAGGTTCAAAAATGAAGCTTTCGATAAACTTTATGAAGCTAGTTTGAAAGAACAAAATGAAGCAGAAAAAGAAAAGCAATATAAAGCAATGGATAAGATAATTAGAGAACAAGCGCCTGCTATACCATTGTTCTATGATGAAGTATTACACTTTTTAAAACCAAATGTGCAAGGGTGGGAGAGTAATGGATTAAATTTAATTAGCCTTAAAAAAGTAAGCAAGCAATAAATTAATACCAACCTTTTTTACGAAACCACCAAAGCATAATTAGCGGCGCAATCAACATCATAGAAACAGCTAACCAAAACCCATAGACATTGTGCAGGTATGGTATCCTGTCAAAGTTCATTCCAAATATACCACCAATTACTGTTGCCGGAGCTAGCAATGCTGTAATGATGGTTAAAAATTTCATTGTTTCATTACTCTTTAAATTGATTTGGTTGATGTATAAATCTCTAATATTCGCAACCATATCTCTATAGTTTTCTGAAAGGTCTACTGCTTGCTCTATATGGTCTTGTACATCTTTAAAGTATCTTTTATTTCTTTCAAATATCAACTTGTTATCTGTGCGCACAAGGCTGCTTATCAAGTCTCTGGTAGGTACAATATTCCTACGATAAATGATCATTTCTTTTCGAAGGCTATTAATACGATTCATGGTAAAATTATCTCCTTTCCCTTTGCTAATTGTTTCTTCAAGCAGCTCAATGTTTGCACCCAATTTTTCCATTACTATATAATAATTATCTACAATGCTATCTAACAAACTGTATAGTAAATAATCTATGGTGTTAGTTCTGCATTTACTTACAGGAATTTTCAATTTTTCTCTAATTGGATTAAAGTGGTCTCGCGATTCATCATCTTGGAAACTTAATAAAAAATTCTTACCTAATACAAAACTTACTTGCTCATTCTCTACGCTATTCTCAATATCATTATAATACAACATTTGTAAAACACAATATATTTGTTCGTCAATCTCATCCATTTTAGGTCTTTGATTTTCGCTTAAAATATCTTCTGCAATTAGAGGATGAATTGTAAATATTTCAGATAATTTATCTACTACATCTTTTTTTACAATATCTACATTTAGCCAGTTATTTTCTGAAGCCTCTATACTAGATGCGATTTGGTGTAAAGCAATACTGTCGGTTTTTTGTAATGTGCTAGATGAGTAGCTATACAAGCTCATTACTGTTTCTTTTAATACATCTCTATTAGTTGCTAGCGTAGGGTTTACTTGTAAAACTTTTTTTGTCTTTAATAAATCCAATGGGTTTAATAGCGATAAATATTTTTTAGTTGTATTGGTCATTGTTATTTAAAATTTATAAAACCGAAATTTGGTTGGCTATTTTTAATGAAATATGGATGATTTTATTTTGCGTTTTAATGATTAAGGTATCTGCAATTTCAATTTTGTTTTTTAAAATAATTTTAGTGCCTAGTTCTATATTTATTTCACTCAAATACCTCAATAATTCTATGCTTGAATCTGCTACAGCTACTACTTTGCAAGATTGTCCTATTTTTATTTCAGATAATTTTTTTGTAGGTATTTGAATTAGTTCTCCATTTGCATTAGGTATTGGATCGCCGTGTGGGTCTATATTTGGGTATTGCAAAAATGCATCTAATTTTTCTATTAATTCTGCACTCTGAATATGTTCTAATTGTTCCGCTACATCATGCACTTGATCCCAAGTAAATGCCAATTTTTTTACCAAAAATACTTCCCATAAACGATGCTTACGAATAACTTGCAATGCAACTAGTTTACCGCTTTTGTTTAAGGTTACTTTGCTATATGGTTTGTAAGTAATTAGTTTTTTTTCTTTTAATTTTTGCAGCATATTGGTTACAGTTGCAGGCTTTATTTTCATATAAGTTGCTATATGATTGGTGCTTGTGTAATTACCAATAGTAGCATCGCATAAATGGTAAATGCTTTTTAAATAATTTTCTTCTGTGTAGCTGTATTGCATTTTTTGTGTTGAAATCAAAAGTAAACAATGTATTTAATTTTACTTGATTTTTATTGTCTAAATTGTTTGATGAAATGAAAATATTTATTTTATTCCTATCCTTCATATGCGCCGCTTTCTAAGCTTCTACTAAAGTGCCTGTTTTTAGCTCTCGTAATATAAAATTAAAAAATACAAAACCAGAGAATTATTTTGATTGTCAGGATAATATTCTACAGATGTAGCCGTAAAAAGCTATTAACGAATGGAATAAAAACAGCATGCAACAATTGCAAATAAAGTAAACTAGCAGAGCAAACAATTGGCGGATATAAGGATCTGAAAAGAGTGGTGGCTGGATAAATATAAATTCTATCAGATTTTTTATAAATAACCAAATTGGCAAAATAATGATAGTGCCTATTACTCAGGCAAGAAAATAATAGCTTTAAGAAATATTAGTAATGGATTGGATGAAGTAGCATTCGAGAGAGGATCTATTGCTAATGCAAAACCTTTTACAGTAATTCATTAATAGTTTAGTAAGGTAATACTTTTTATTTTTAAGTAAAAAAAAACAAAATGATTACGGATGATACTGCTGAATAAGCTCACTCATTAATCGATATAGTTCTTGTAGCTTTGGATTGTTTTCAAGTAACTGTAAATGTTGTTGCATAGTGCCTTTATCTCCGCGCAATGCGGGTCCAGTTTGATTTTCTGTTGGAGGGCTTGTATATAATTTTTGAATAGTAAGTTCCAAAATTGGTATTAATAAATCAAACGGAATATTATTTTTAGTGCAAATATCATGAGCTATTGCAAATAAATGATTGCTGAAATTATTACTTATAGTAGCGGTAAGATGTGCAATTTGTTTTTGCTCATCGTTTAAGAATTGTACTTTGTTAGATAAATTATTTGCAATAGTTTCTATTATTGCTTTAGCTTTTGCAGAACTGTAATTAACTATAAATGGAATATCCTTATGAGAAGGTAAATTGTCTTTTGTGATAGAATAGATAGGCCAAATGCAACCAGCATCTTTACTGTAGCTATTTATAGCTTCCAATTTGCATGTGCCGCTATTGTGAATTACCACTGTGTTTACTTGTAGTGAAATAGATTTAATTTCGTCATCAGGTATAGACACAAATAGGGCATCTATATTATCATCTAAGCCAGTAAGGTTTACTACTGTTTGTGCATTTACTTTACTGGCCAATACACTTGCGCGGTTTACTCTTTCACTAATTATTTGATGAATGACATGGCCTTCTTGCAAAAGTTTTGTTGCAAAAAATGTAGCAATATTACCAGAGCCAATGATAGAAATTTTCAAACGAAATATATTACAGTTGCAAGGTAATATTTATAAATAGGATAATAAATTATTTTCGCAAAAAAGCAATTACAAATAGAAACTGCCTATTTACCTTATAAACTAAAAAAATAATGTTCTTATTTGTTTTTTACAACTGCTATTAATAACTTTAAAAAATAATAATTGAATAATGAGAAAAATTGGAATTTGTATAGGAGTTGTTGTGCTATTTATTGCATCATGCACTAAAGGGCCGGGTCCAGGAGGGAGAGCTAAAATTAAAGGAAAATTATTTGCTAAAAATTTAGATAAAACTTTGTCTTTTGTTACAGATAGTGGGTTTGTAGCCGATGAAAAAATTTATATTTCTTATGGAGATAATACATCTGTAGGAAATGATGTTACCACTAGCTTTGATGGTTCTTTTGAATTTGATTATTTAAGACCAGGCAATTATAAAGTTTGGGCAATTAGTAAAATATTATATGGCGTCAATCAATTAGATACCACTATTCTTCAAGATGTAACTATTAGTGGAAAAAGCGAAGAGAAAGATTTAGGTACAATTAGAATTTATACAAACAAGAATTAATAGATGAGAAAACTATTCTTATTTGTACTTTTTACTTTTTATGCAGCCCATAGTTTTGCCTATAAACCCGTGTACGCAGATTTTGGTATTTGGAATACGTTAAATGTTAGCTATAAATTAAACAATAAATGGAGTTTGCTATTTACACAAGAATGGCGATTGCGCGAAAATGCAAGTAGGTTAAATTTGTTTTATACAAATTTTGGTGCAAGTTATTCTTTATGCAAAGGAGTAAAAACAGCATTTATTTATAGGCATATCGATAAATATTTAGAAACAAATATGTTTAGTTATCGCCACAGATTTATGTGGGATATGAGTTACAAAAAGGATGTGAAAAAATATAATTTTAGTTGTAGGCATCGCTTGCAAATAGAATGGACAGATTATTACACGGATGCTTTTGGTAAAGAACCACAATTGTTTAGTAGATTAAAAGGTGAAATAGGGTATACGATAGGAAAGTTTACGCCAAATATTAGTACAGAGTTTCGCATACAGTGGACAGACGCAAGAAATAATGGAGATGATGATAACTTAAGCCGCAACCGAACTATGTTTGGATTAGATTATGCTTTGAATCCTGTAATAAAATTAGGCACCTATTATTTGCATCAAGCAGAATTTAATACAGTAACGCCACAAGTAATTAATATTTTAGGATTAGAGTGCAATGTTAATTTGAATAAATTATTAGCTATAAATAAAAAGAAATCCAATAAAAAAGATACAGACTAATGGGGGTTTGATCTAATAAATAAAGTGGTTTAAATAATTGGCATTTACTATTATTATTTGCTTATTGCATTTAATTTTTATTTGTTCCATTATTAGTAGATTCCTTTTTGACATACTCAAGATATACTTTATTACCTAAAGTGTTTAGATGAATTTTCCATTTTTTCCGCCTATCTAAACCTTTTTAGTAATTAGGCTTTCCATTTTGCCATCAATGCCATCTGTAACTTTTTTTGAAGATGTTATTTTTACATTAGCTTTTGTTTACAATTGTATTGTTCTAAAAATCAGGATACAAGTTGATAGAACTATTACCTATTTATTGTGTGTATTACCTATTGTAGAATAATTATTTTTTCTTATTTGCTTTAAAAGCTTTATAGCTGCCTTTTGGTGCATCTTTCACTTTAGGCACTGTTGTTTTATTTGCAGGCGCTTTGCCAGGCTTTACTTTTCCAATATCTGCTTTTGCAATAAACTTTTTTGTGTCTATAATTGTTTCTCTGCTTTTTTGGCGGCCAACTGGTTTTGGTTTATATCTTTCTGTAGGAACTTCTTTGCCTATAGCATCATTTTGTTCTTTGCTAATATACTCTCCATTTTTATTGTTTTGCATTCTGCGTTTAGGGATATATTCTCTTTTTTGTTTTGGGTCGGCTGTTTTTTTAGAATCTTTTATCAATGCTAACAAGCCATTCGTTTCTGCGTCATTCAATCTTCTGAGTTTGCCAGGTGTCATTTTGCCAATATAAATATTCATAATGCGCACCCTTTGTAGTGTTTCTACTTTTGCATCTAAGGCCTTACACATTTTCCTGATTTGTCTATTCAATCCTTGCTTTAGGGTAATGCTAAATTTACGTGGAGAAATAGCTTTTACTTTTGTAGGTAAAGTTAATCCTGCATCTATGCGCACACCAGTTTCCATCTTTTTTAAAAACTCTTTATCATATGGCTTGGCAAGTGTTACCCAATATTCTTTATCATGATTATTACCACTGCGTAAAATTTTATTTACGATGTCCCCGTTATTAGTCAATAACAATAAGCCTTCGCTATCTTTATCTAATCTGCCTATGGGAAAAACTCTCTTTTGATATTTAATAAAATGCATAATGCTAGTTTTATCTAGCAGGTCTGTGGTGCATGTCAATCCTTTAGGTTTATGATAAGCCAGAATCACCATATCTTCTGCTCGGTTAGATTTGATGATTTCAAAATCAACAGCTACAATATCTTCTGGCATAATGCGCATCCCAATTGTGCCAAGCATATCATTTACGGTTACTCTACCTTGTGTTATCAATTCATCCGCTTCTCTGCGGCTGCAATAGCCACTATCGGCAATCAGTTTGTTTAAAGAAATGGCTGACATTTATTTTTTTTTATTTGTTGCAAAGGTAAGGTAGAATAGGGGAAGAAAGTAAAGGTCAGTTTTTTCAACTAAGTCAATCAAAATAAATATTGATATATTTAGTTAGTTTGTCTTTTTTTGAAAGATGGTAATTCATAGAAATTCCAATTGATTTCATGATATTATTTTTGTAAATTGTTTGTCTTTCAAAGTAATTAGTAATATTACCATTTACATCAATTGATATTTTTTTTGAAAATCTAAGATTAAACAAAATTGTTCCTTGTACTCCCATAGTGAATCTATTCTTAGGATAGATAATTTTTGTTTCTTTCAATTCATTATTGAAATACTTAAATACAGTTTGATTTATCATCCACGATTCATTTAATCCAATACTAATATTACAACTTAATAGATGGAAATTTAAAATTTGGATTTTAGGAAGTATCTGTAGATCAAAATTATTTAATTTTGAATTTGATTTTTCATCTGGGTTTAAAATGATTCCAATTTCGCCATCTTGTAAACTTAAATTTGTATATAGCAGAGCTAATTGGAGCCTGCTTCTTTTATCTAGGTATATATTAGAATTTAAGCCCAATTTGTAATCTTTATTTATTTTATTATTTGCAAAGTAAATTGCACTTGGATTAGATTTTTCGAAATATAAACCAATTGTTTTAATTGGTTGTGAATAGATATTAGTGTAACTAGAAAAAATGTAAATAAATATGCAAATAAAAGAAATCAAAGCAGATTTGTAATTCTTGGATATTTTTATTGATTTATGCAACATTTTATAATTTCAGTTCCAACAATAATTTATACCCACAGATTTAATTTCTTTGGCGAAAGATGTAATTGTAATTAGGATAATAAAAATAGTTATAGCAGTAGCTTTCATTTCAAGAAAATCTATATGTAAATGTAACAAGAATTTACTTGTCATATTTCATATAAGTCTAAAATTTAAATAGATAGAATAAAAAAAACTCCAACCAAAGTTGAAGCTTTCTATAATTATTTATCAATCTCTATTGACTGCCGACTGCCCACTGTTACCTATTCAAAATTCTCAGGTCGCATCATCGGGAAAAATAATACATCCTGAATGCTGTGTTGGTTTGTCAGTAACATACATAATCTATCAATGCCAAAACCAATACCACTTGTAGGCGGCATACCATATTCTAATGCACGCAAAAAGTCGTGATCTATAAACATCGCTTCATCGTCGCCTCTTTCCATCAGTGCTACTTGTTCCTCAAATCTTGCTCTTTGGTCGATTGGGTCGTTTAACTCTGTATAAGCATTCGCCACTTCTTTTCCATTAATCATCAATTCAAATCGCTCTACCAATCCTTCTTTGCTTCTGTGTTTTTTTGTCAATGGACTCATTTCTACAGGATAGTCTGTAATAAAGGTTGGTTGTATATAAGTGTGCTCGCAAAATTCGCCAAATATTTCATCAATCAATTTTCCTTTACCAATATTCAAAGGCACTTGCAAATGCAATTGTTTGCATACATCTCTAATACCATCTTCATCCATATTGCTAATGTCATGCCCAGTATGTTCTTTAATAGCATCAAACATTGTGATGCGTTTGAAAGGCGCTTTAAAAGAAATTGTTTTATCGCCAACCTCTGCTAGGTGAGTGCCATTTGTAGCAATTGCAACTTTTTCTAACAGTTCTTCTGTGGTGTTCATCATCCACTCGTAATCTTTATATGCAGTATAAAATTCCAATACCGTAAACTCTGGGTTATGTGTTCTGTCCATACCTTCGTTACGAAAATTTCTACTAAATTCATATACAAAATCAAATCCGCCAACTATCAATCTTTTTAAATACAACTCGTTGGCAATGCGCATATACATTGGTACATCTAATGCATTATGATGCGTATTGAAAGGCCTAGCAGCTGCGCCTCCAGGTATAGCTTGTAGTACAGGGGTATCTACTTCTAATGCACCACGACTATTTAAAAACTCGCGAATAGCTTGCATCATTTTGGTGCGTTTGATAAACACTTCTTTTACATGCGGATTTACAACAAGGTCAGCATAGCGTTGTCTGTATCTAAATTCGGGGTCCGTTACTTCATCAAAAGTATTGCCTTCGTCATCGCGCTTTACAACAGGTAATGGTTTTAAAGATTTTGATAATAGCGTTAAGTCGTTTGTATGTACACTAGTCTCTCCGGTTTTTGTAACAAACATATATCCTTTGGCGCCAATAATGTCACCTAGGTCAAAGCGTTTTACTACTTCATCAAAAAATGTTTTATCTTCTGTAGGGCAAATTTCATCGCGTTTTACATAGCATTGCATAATGCCTTCACTGTCTTGAATTTTTATAAAAATTACTTTTCCTTTGTCATTCAAACTCATGATTCTACCAGCAATACACACATCCAGTTTTTCTTCTGGATTTGCTTCGAATGTGGCTTTGGCACTAGTGCTTAAATGGCTTACAGGGTATAATGGGGCAGGATAAGGGTTTACACCAGCTTCAATTATTTTATTTAATTTTTCTCTACGAATTATTTCTTGTTCGCTTAAATGTTGCATAGAGGGCAAAGTTAATTAGCATTTGGTAAAAAGCAAATGACAATGGTAGGTTTTTGCATGATTGAATGTAAAATGGTATAAGGCTATTATATTTGCATTATGGCAAATCAAGTAAAAGAATTTAACGATTATCGCGAAAAAATGAATGAAGTGATTTTAGGTAAGAAAAATCTAGTAATGAATCGCTTCTTTAATTTAGATACGAATACATATGCAGAGGGAGCTGTAGATGTAAAAACAAAAGAAATGCTTGGTTTAGTTGCTAGTATGGTATTGCGCTGCGATGATTGTATAAAATACCACCTTGGTAAATGCTATGAACAAGGTGTAACTACAGACCAATTGTATGAGATATTTTCTGTGGCAAATATTGTAGGTGGAAGTATTGTGATTCCGCATACTAGGCGCGCTGCAGAGTACTGGGAGGAATTGATTGCTAGTATGTAATTTACTAAATATAAATATTTACTTATTTCTCTAGTAGGTTTAATCACTGTTTTTTAGTAGATGAGGCGGATTAGCTTTTTATTAATTTGTAATATTTTTAGAAGTGAAATATACTATAAATAACTTTTGTTAAATGTAATAATAAAGTATGATAAATTATGTTAGCAGATTTATTGTAAGTATAAAAATTTCACACTTATTCATTACTTTTCTTCACTACCTTTTCATAGAGTTTTTCATACAATGGAATAATATTATCTATGTCGTATTTTTTAGCATGCGCCAATGCATTTGCTTTAAATTTGTATAACGTTTCTTCATCGCTAATAATATCCATTACATATTTAGCCATGGCATCTACATCTCCTACATTGGCCAAATAACCAGTTATGCCATGCTCATTTATCTCTGCAAGGCCACCGCCATTACTACTTACTACAGGTACTTGGCAAGCCATAGCTTCTAATGCTGCTAAACCAAAACTTTCATATTCGCTTGGTAATAAAAATACATCTGTAATGGATAAAATTTCTTCCAGTTTTTCTTGTTTCCCTAAAAATCTAATATCATCACATGTGCCTAAATCTCTGCATAGTTGTTCAGCGTGTTGTCTTTCAGGTCCGTCGCCTATCATTAATAATTTACAGGGAGTTAATTTACGAACATTTTTAAAAATATGTATCACATCATCCACGCGTTTTACTTTTCTAAAATTGCTGACATGCGTTAGAATCTTTTCACCATTAGGTGCTAACATTTTTTTGAAATGGTCTTTATTGCTTAGCTGGAATCTTTTGATATCTACAAAGTTGGTAATTACTTCTATGTCTTGCGTTACATTAAAATAAGCCAATGTTTCGGCTTTTAAGTTTTGCGACACCGCAGTTATTGCATTGCTTTCATTCATGCTAAATGTTACAACAGGTTCGTAGGTTTTATCGCGCCCCACCAAAGTAATATCTGTGCCATGCAAGGTGGTAATAAAAGGAATTTCTATGCCTTTGGTACGTAAAATCTGACGAGCCATATAGGCTGCACTTGCATGTGGAATGGCATAGTGCACATGTAAAAGGTCTAAATTTTGATTGATGGTAACATCAACCATTGTGCTACTAAGTGCACTTTCGTAAGGCGGAAAATCGAATAATGGATAGGTAGGAACACTCACTTCATGATAAAAAATATTAGGATGAAAAGAGTCTGAAAGGCGCACCGGCTGCTGATAAGTAATAAAATGAATGACATGTCCTTTGTCTGCCAAAGCCTTTCCTAATTCTGTAGCCAACACCCCACTACCACCAAAAGTTGGGTAGCACACTATTCCTATATTCATAAATGTTTATTTTAAATTACTTTTATTTTTGGAAAGCAAAGCTACAAGTTATAATTTTATCGCACACATAATTTTAATTTATTGCCCGATGGCAAATGATATAGCGCAAATAATAACTAGTATTGCCGAAAAAGCCAAGCGCCTAAAGGAAAAAGCTACTCGTTTAGAAAAAGAAAATAAGGAGTATCGTGAAACGGTGTTTAAACATTTATCTACCATTGGCGACTTGCAAAATCAAATTAAAACACTGCAAGCTACAAGTAATGGAAGTAAGGTAGCAACTTTAACAAATAAAGATGTTGTCCAGCTTAAAAAAGAAATTGATAAGTATGTGCGAGTGATTGATAAGGCAATGGCACAACTACAGAAATAAGATTTGGTTGAAATAGTTTACATTTTTACAAATCATTACCTGCTAATTGCCATCTGCAGGCTGAGAAGTTTTACTTCAAATCTACTTCATAGTAATATACACCTTGATAGCCAGGATATAATCCGCTAAATTGTACTTTGCCATCACTGCTATTTACCTCGTTATTCAATTGCTCTACCGTGTTCACATTTTCATCATTTACTGCAGTTATAATAAAGTTACGTTTCATTTGTGTTTGTGCCAATTCTCCGCTTCCAACATTTGTAACTAATACACCGCCT
>Ga0114967_10001966_pt1 | contig 17234 bp, 12 predicted proteins | sample M_130628_MF_Meta_FD_92639 | JGI IMG/M metagenome (GOLD analysis project Ga0114967, IMG submission 92639) | Freshwater microbial communities from Lake Montjoie, Canada to study carbon cycling - M_130628_MF_MetaG | ecosystem: Environmental > Aquatic > Freshwater > Lake | place: Lake Montjoie... | reverse complement strand
GCTTTGAGATTCGCGATCGGCGTTCCGGGAAGCCTGTGCCGATGGAAAACCTGATCGTGGAATGGCACCCCGAGCGGCTCACGCGCGTGCTGCTGGCGGCCCACTACGACACGCGTCCCTTTCCCGATCGCGATCCGACCAATCCCAAGGGGGTGTTCGTGGGGGCCAATGACGGCGCCAGCGGCGTGGCTGTGCTGATGGAACTGGCCTCTTGTGTGCCCTCAATCGGCGGAAATGTCGGCGTCGATTTTGTGCTCTTCGATGGCGAGGAATATGTCTTCGCCCCGCGCGACCCCTATTGCCTCGGCTCCCATTTTTTCGCTCGGCAATATGCCGACCGCCAGCAGCCCGGGGGGCAGCGGCACAGCTACCGCTGCGGCGTTGTGCTCGACATGGTGGGCGACCGGAATCTGGAGATCTGCCAGGAATTCCATAGTGTGTCGTGGCCCGATACGCGGCCGGTCGTGGAGGAGCTGTGGGCCGTGGCGGCCAGGATGCAGGTGCGGCAGTTCGTGCCTCGCCCCAAATACACCGTCGAAGACGATCATGTGCCGCTGCGCATGATCGCCAAGATTCCCACCTGCGATGTGATCGATTTCGACTATCCGCAGTGGCACACGATGCAGGACACCCCCGCCAACTGCTCGGCAGAATCGCTCGCGGCGGTGGGCAGCGTCGTGCTGCAATGGCTGCGGGAGCAGAAGTGACCGGCGACAAGCGCGTTTGCCCCCTGCCCACCATGGAACCACACTCCTCCCCCGAGCGCCGTCCCGCGCCCCCTCCCGCAGCGAAGCACCCGCTGCTGGTGCCCGATCTCGGCCTGCTCGGTATGCCGCTGGTGCTCTCGCTCTGGCTGGTGCCGGAGGGCTCTCTTGTGCTGGAAGGGGATCGCGTGGTGGAGCTGCTCGCCGGCGGCGCCACGATCGATCTGGAGGCACCCGTGACGGGCCGGTTGGCAGCGCAGCTGATCGATGAGGATGCTGGGGTGAGTGTCGGCGCGGTGCTGGCCGAATTTGTTGCGGCGCAATCGGACGAGGAAGAGGCATGAACATGCCCCCTCTGGAGAGTCGCCGCGCGTGGTGGCTGGCGCTGGCCGGGGCGGTGACGATGTTTCTGGTGCAGCCACCATTTGATCTGTGGCTGCTGGCTTGGGTGGCGCCGCTGCCCTGGTTGCTGCTGCTCCGGCAGGGCACGGGAAACATCGCGCATCCCTGGCGCATGCTCTGGTGCGCCGGGTTTCTGCACTGGCTGCTGTCGATCCATTGGCTGCGGCTGCCGCATCCAGCCACCTCCATCGGCTGGGTGGCGCTGTCGGCCTATCTGGCGATCTACACGCCGCTGTTTTTCTGGACCACGCAGCGGCTGATGGGGCGCTGGCGGTGGCCGCTGGTGGCCGCCGCACCGATCTGCTGGATGGGGCTGGAGCATGCCCGCGGCTCGATCCTGGGGGGATTTACGCTCGGGGCGCTGGGCCACACGCAGTGGCGTTTCACCACGCTGATTCAGTGCGCCGACTGTTTTGGCGCGGAGGGGGTCGGTGGCGTGGTGATGCTGGTGGCAGCGGCGCTGGCCACGCTGCTGGCTGGCCGCGGAACATCTTCAGCCCATGCAGCCTCTGCAGCCGCTTTTTCCCCGCCATCATCCGGAGGCGTGCTGCGGTTGGCGGTGGCCGGATGCGTACTGGAATTTGCGGTGGCCGGATGCGTGCTGGGATCGGCCCTCCTCTATGGCAGCTGGCGGCTGGCGGAGGCCCCCGGCCCGGTGGGCCAACCGCTGCAGGTGCTCTTGGTGCAGGGCTCGATCGACACCGAACTCAAACACGATCCAGCCGCCGCCGGTGAAGTGCTCCGGCACTACGACGAACTCACCATCGCGGCTCTGGAGAAAGGGAGCCGGCCCGATCTGATCGTGTGGCCCGAAACGATGTGGCGCTATGGTTTGCTCGAGATTGCCCCGGAGGAAGTGCTCCCTGCGGAGATCGTGGAGCAGGCACTTGGGCCGGCTGAAGCGGGGGATGATGAGTCCTCCCGGCAGGCCCGCTGCCGCCGAGCATTGGCGCAGGAGCGGTTCGACCTGCTGGCCACCTACGCCCGCCGCTACGGCACGCACTGGCTGGTGGGGCTCGATCGGCAGGTGGTCTCGCCCAACGTGCCGGCGGGGATGCAAAATTTCAACACGGCGCTGTTTCTCGATCCTGTCGGCCGGCCGCTGGGCCGCTACGACAAGATGTATCCGGTGATGTTCGGCGAGTATGTGCCGCTGGCGGAGCAGTATCCCTGGCTCTATCGACTGACGCCGCTACCGGGCGGACTCTCAGCCGGCCGGACGCCGGTGGCGGAGCGGGTGGCGGGGTATTGGCTGGCGCCCACGATCTGCTACGAGACGACGCTGCCGGGGGCGGTGCGGGAGGTGGTGCGGACTCTGCAGAAGCAGGGCACCCGGCCCGACGTGCTCGTCAACCTCACCAACGACGGCTGGTTTTGGGGGTCGAGCGAACTCGACATGCATCTGGCCAGCGCCATCTTCCGGGCAGTGGAGGTGCGGACGCCGCTCGTGATCGCCGCCAACACCGGCCTGTCGGCCTCCATTGATGGTTGCGGCCGGCTGCTGGCCCAGGGGCCCCGCCGCGCCACCGCGACGCTTTCTGTGCAGGTTTCGCCCGATGGCCGGCAGAGCCCGTGGCTCACGTGGGGATCTGTGCCGACGGGGGGCTGTCTGGCGATTGTGCTGGCGGTGCTTGCAGAGGGGGTTGGGGGGCGTCTGCGGGCCCGCCGGAGGGTGTCTGGCCCGGCTCGCTGACAGTCTCCTGGCAAAGTGGAGCGCCTGAGCATGGCGGGGTCAGGCCGCCTGCAGGCGCGTTGACCGGCCTGCCGATGCACCACTATTCTGAAAAGCCGGCAAAGCGTCGGCCGGGGCAAAAGGCAGATCCTTGAAGTAGTTGCAGGCACGCCATGAACATCATCGGCAAGATATTTGTGTTTGCGGTGTTCGTCATGAGCCTTGTGTTCATGGCTTTTTCGATAGCCATCTACTCCACCCACACCAACTGGCGCGAAGAGATCGAGCGCCCTCCGGCGGAAGCGCGGGCGGGCAAGCCGATCGGCTACAAGTTCCAACTCGAAGAAGCCCGCAAGGAACGCGTGCGGCTCGAGGAGGAGATCACACAACTCCGCTCGGCGGTAAACACCTCAGAAACCGCCCGCGATCAGGTGATCGCCAAGATCTACACGGCCCTCGACGAGAAAAACAAGGATCTCTCTGCTCTGCGGAAGGAAAAGGAAGACCGCGAGAAGGAACGCAGCGAAGCCCTCGCGGAACTGACCGCCGCGCGGGGCGAACTGAAGAAGGCAACGAGTGATGTGGATGCGCTGCGGAAGGAAGTGCAGGAGCAGCAGGCCACTGTCAATGCGCAGGTCGACCGTTCGAGCAAGCTCGCGGCGGAACTGCACGAACGGGAATCGTTCCTCGCCATCGCCAACGAACGCAAGGCCCAGCTGGAAAAACAGGTGGCCAATGCCCGGCTGCTGCTGCAGCAGAGCGGCCTTTCGATCGATAGCCTGCCACGCGACAGCGTGCCGAAGGTCAGCGGTGTTGTCACTGCCGTGGCCGACAACTCCGTCGAGGTTTCCCTCGGCGGCGACGATGGCCTGCAGATGGGCCACGAGTTGGATGTTTACCGCGACGATCAGTATCTCGGCCGCGTGCGTGTGGTCAACGTCAAGCCTGACAAGGCAGTGGCGGTGGTGATTCGGGAGTTTGTCCGGGGTGTCATTCAGCGTGGCGACCGCGTGGCGACCCGGCTGCGTGCCTGACCTGATCTTCCCTCTGAAATTGATTCTCCCCGTGGTATCGATCTCCCTTCCTGAACGCTGATTCCGTCGGAGCCCAGCCGTATGGCCAAGTCCTCGCCATCAACCCGCCCGCCGGTCAACGTCTACACGGCGATGCTCGTGCTGGCGTTCATTGCGATCTCGATCGCCTGCATCGTGCTGGCTCTCGATCTCAACCAATATGGCTTCAAGATCACGCCTGACGTGGCCCGGCCGTAGGACGACCCATCCCCTGCCCGCGTGCTAGGCCACCATGCTCTTCTCCTGGTGGCGCAGCCGACGGCGAAGGGGGATCCGGGCAGAGCCGTTTCCCTCTGCATGGGACGATCTGCTACGCCGCCACTGCCTGCAGGCCGCGTGGCTGGGCGCCGCCGAGCAATGCACGCTCCGGGAATGGATCGCCGTGTTTGTGGCCGAGAAGCGCTTCGAGGGCTGCCGCGGCCTGCAGATCAGCGACGAGGTGAAGGTGGCGATCGCCGCCCAGGCGGGGCTCATGACACTCGGCTGGGACGCCGGTTCTTTTTACTTCGACAGCCTCCAGACGCTGCTGGTTTATCCGGGTGATTACGTCGGGCGGAAGGCGACGCCGCTGGCAGGGGGTGGCGAGCTGGAGTGGCAGGAGCCGCGGCTGGGAGAGACCTGGGCCGGAGGGAGCATGGTGCTCTCGTGGCCGCGCGTGGTGGAAGGGGGGCGGCTGCGCGATGGTCCCCGGTCGGTGGTGATCCACGAGTGTGCCCACGCCGTCGACATGCTCGATGGCGACACCGACGGCGTGCCTCCTCTGCCCAAGGGTGTCGATCGGCGGGCGTGGATCGGGGGAATGGCCGACTGCCGCGCCCGCTTTGACGAGGCGCTCGACGAGGGGCGCAGTGTGGCCTTTGATGACTACGCGGCGGAGAGCCCGGCCGAATTTTTTGCCGTGGCTACCGAGTGCTTCTTTCAGGATCCGCACCGGCTCGACCGCCACGACCGCGAGCTCTACGCGTTGCTCGCTGGGGTCTACCGGCAAAACCCCAAATCCCGCGTGCCGGTCTTCTCCGCCCGCAACCGGTAGCGGGCGGACTGGTTGGCCGGCAATCGGTAGCCGCTGGCTTTTCTTCGGCCGTCACAGGCAGTTTCGGACTCTTCTCCAGCCGTAGCTCAAGCGACTAGTGAGTTGCCCGAGGATGTGCCCAGCGGCGCCACATATACCAAGTCAGCAGCACAACCACTGCAGTGCCGTTGGCCACCAGCAGCCAGAATTGAGGGTTTTGGTCCGAGGGAGCCTTTTCGATCGGCGTCCGAGAGGGAGGCCGCGGTCGCCCTTCGAGCTGGGCGAGATTGATTTCCAAGACCTCCGTCGATTCAGACATAGCTTTTCCGGTGGCGATGGCTTGGCGATAATAGGCACACGCGGCGTCCAGATTCCCTTTGTCTTGCTCGTAGCCAGCTAAGAAAGAATAGTGAGAAGCCGTCGACGAGTCGTTTGGAAAGCGTTGGTTGTAGTCGAGGATCATGGCGGCGGCTTCCTCTTTTAACCCGACCGATATCTTTTCGGCGATCGCGTTGCCGAGGAACATGTCGCTCTCGGCAGCGTAGGGGATCGCCTCCGCGATGCGTCGCCGCCATCGAACGCACGAATCGTGGTCTTTGGTGAGGAAAAAACCGGCAGTCAGACCTTCGGCCAAAACCAGCGGGGAAATGCGGTGGTTCGGGTAAAGCTTGGCCAGCTGTATGATCCGCGGGAATGCCTCTTCGCGCCGGCCGTGATCAATGAGCAGTTCGATCCGTTTGACTTCCGTGTTGTAGATGTCGTCGGTGACCTCGGGAGCAAGATTTGCAGCGTCCGCTAGTTGCTGGGTTGGCTCCGGGATGCGGGAGAGTTGGTTCAGGGCCGCTTTGAGATCTCCTGATGCGGAGATCGAGTCGGCGATGTATTCCCGGGCACGGATAGTGACCATCGGATCGGCGTTGAGATCGGCAGCACGTTGCCACAAGGCGATCGAGGCTGTAGTGCGCCCCTGCATCCGCGCGAATCCCCCAAGCGAAAGCAGAACCCGCTGGCGAACCCTGTCTGAGGTAAACTTCGGTAACCAAGCTTCGAGAATCGCCGCGCCGTCGACTTCACGCCGATCCTCCGGAATTGCTTCGATCGTTTTCCGTAGCTCTGCCATGGTCACTTTGTTGGCGGGTGACTCATCAGAGGCCGTAGCGGTTGGTGGCCCATCGACAGCCACTGCCACAGGTTCCGCTGCACACGGAAACAAACCGAGCAACCCCGCGAACACGGCTGCCCGCCAGCGGCGGCACCGGCGCGGAGATCGAATGACAAGACAGCTCATTGCCCCGTTCCTTTGCTATCCAAAGACAGCTTCTGTGTTGGCGATCAGCTGCTCGTTCCACGGCGAGCGGAAGGAGCGACGAAGGGCAATTGAATGGACACCAGATGAATCCAATGGCTGGGTGAAAAAAATCGGGATGCACAATTCATTGCTCACAGGCTGTGAATCAAGTGATCCGCAGCCGGATACGAAGGTTGTTGACTCAGGAACCGCCGTTCGGTCTCTCCGCGAGGGGCGTTTCCCCCAATCGATCGAGTTGGACTGTCCTTCAATCAGCAGGCCGGATGGCTTTTCCCACAGCCAGCTGGGTGCAAAATCGTGTGGGCCACCCAACCGCAACTATTTTCCCGGCGTGGCAGCGCTGCCGGCATAGGCATTATGGCGAATCTGCTCCCAGCGGTTTCGGACTCTTCTCCAGCTGTAGCTCAAGCGGCTAATGAGTTGCCCGAGGATGTGCCCAGCGGCGCCACACGTACCAAGTCAGCAGCACAACCACGAGAGTTCCGTTGGCCACCAGCAGCCAGAATCGAGGGTTTTGGTCCGAAGGAGCCTTTTCGATCGGCGTCCGAGAGGGAGGGAGCGATCGCCCTTCGAGATTGGCGAGATTGATTTCGGCGGTCTCCGTCGATTGAGACATAGCCTTTCCGGTGGCGATGGCCTGGCGATAATAGTCACCCGCCGCGTCCAGATTTCCTTTCTCTCGCTCGTAGCGGGCCAGGGCAGAATAGTGGTAAGCGGTGGCCCTATGGTTTGGAAAGCGGTTGACGAAGGCGATCATCGCCGCGGTGGCCTCGGCTTTTATCGCTTCGTCGGTCTCTCCCGCACTTTCTAATACGGCGATCCCGTTGGAGAGGAAGTTTGGATCGTCGGCGGCATAAGGCAGTGCCTCTATAAACCTGCGCCGCCAGCTGATTGCCCCGGCGAAGTTTCCTGAGATAAACAGTGGCCCGGTGATGTGTCCAAACAGTATCAGCGGCGTTTCCTTGTGCCGCGGATAGGCCTTGGCAAAACGCAAAATGCGTGCAAAGCCCTCCTCGTCCTTACCTTGATCAAGCAGCAGTTCGATCCGCTTTCTCTCCGCTTCATAGACGTCATCAGTTTGATTGGGAGGGAGATCGGACGGGCCTGCAGCCTCCCCATCGGGCTCGGGAACCGTGGCCAGCACTGCGATCGCTTCGTTTCCCCTGCCCGCCTTCGAAAGCTCCTCGGCCAAACGGTTTCGGCATGTCATCGTTAGAAACGGATCGGCCGCCAATGCTAATCCGCGCTGGAACGCGTCGATGGCTTTGTCTGATCCCCCGAGCTTGGCAGACAATTCGCCGATGGATAGAAGAACCCGCTGTTGCGTGGCAGGAAGTGCAAAGCTTGGCAGCGATTTTTCCAGGATCTCGATTCCCTCAAACTCTCGCATCGCTGCCGGGATCGCCTCAATCTCTGTGCGGATTTCCCCCATCACCCTTTGGTCGGCAGCTTCCTGCTCCTGTGTTACTTGGGCTCCATCGACGGGACTGAACAGGGGCGGGGATAGCGCTGCCCAAAAAGCGAGCAAGGCGAGTGCAAGCATGGCGGCATACGGCCGTCTCGGCCACCCGTGGGCCGCGCGGGAATAATCGGCGGAGAAGTTTCGACTATGAGGTGATGTCATTGGAAGTGTGCCACCATGCATGAAGGAGTTTGGGTGAAGGGGATCCGGCTTAGATCAGGGCGGCGAATCACTGGCATGCGTTCGCAAGCGCTTTCTCGAACCGATCGTGGGCATCGAAAGTCAATTGCGGCGTCGGGCGGCCCTCTATGACTGTCGAATCGCCTTGGCACGGACTGTCGCAGGTGGAATAAGAGTAAGTGTATTTCACGACGGTAATTCCCATCGGGAGATTATCCACCGTCACCCCAGTGACCGTGCCCAGTTGGCGACGATAAAGCGTCTGATGGTATTTTCTTGTCTGATAGCAATACAGCATCGGATGCCCGCATTTACCGATTGGGACCTCGCCAGAAAGTTTGCGGCTTATCGTAGTCGTCTTGAGCTTGTTTGCGTCCCATTCGCCGGTGATCTGAACCGCCTGAAGGGCCTTTATTGGCGGAAACTGAACCGATGCCTTCACCGCCGGCATCCATTTGTATTCTTTTTCACTAACCGCGATCGCACAATCGCATACCCATGTCAGCGGCCCGGTTTCTTCTGTAGCTTGCAAGGTGCGGTCATCTTGCGCAGATATTTCAAAGTAGGAAATGCCGTCTTGGTAACCCGACTCGACCCATATGCAATTATCGTTCCAAGGCCACCATCCGCAGTTGCTGCACGACACGCCGCCCTTGCCAGCGGGGGCAGCGAATGCCTCGCGGGTGCGCAGGAGAGAACCATCGAAGAAGAGTGCCGCGACTTGCGCGGCTGCGAAGACGATTCTTCGGAGCACCCGAAGGCGCGCCTGAGTGACCCGCAAGGGAGAGGCCGCAGCGGACGGATGGAGAGAGATGGATAGCGACGGCATTTTTTGGTTCCTCCGGTGTGTTTGGCAGCACTATGCGACTGAGGAATTCGGCTTCGGGGAGGGGCCGATAGCTTTTGGTCTTCTCCCGCCCCCCACTTTTCGCAGTATTGAGCGATTTTTTTCGGTGTCAAGCGTTTGGCGAGGGCCCTATTTTGGGTGGGCACTGCATCACAAACGAGGGTCGCCTCCCCCCGTATAAGCCACCTGTTTTCCGCAGCGATTCGGCGGCCCAACGGTGCCGGTCCCGAGCCACCGCGAGTGCCCCATCGAGTGCCAATGCCGGATCGGGAATCGGCGGAAAAGGGGGGGGGCGTTGCGCTCTTCTCCGCCGGGTGGCGGAGGAGCGATTCTTCCTGCCGGAAGGCTTGATTGCGCAGGCGGTTGGAGTTCCCGTTTGCCATTTTAAAGGCGGTTGGGAACCACTTAATCCCGCGCGAAACAGCCTCTAGTCACACGCTCGAGTGCGACCCGCCAGAAGACCGACCCAAAGAGCTTGACCGCCTGGCAATAAAACGGCCATAAGACTGGTTCTGGCAGTGATCCGAGGGCGAAGCCCTGCGGACAGTAAAGATAACAACAGAAGATTACTTATTACGGTCGGGCCGGCTGAGCGGGGCGGCCTGTCTTGGGCTTGTCGGTAGCCGGCTCCGGCTCTGGCAGCGGTTGCGTGGCGATCCACGACTTCGGCTCGGGGGAATGACGAGCTCCGAGCGAAATGACCGTGCCTTCCGGCGTGGCGAGTAACAGCCGGTCGGTGACCCGGTTGGAAACGAGAAACTTAAACGGCCCGAGGCAAAACTGATCGCGCGGCTCGCCCGTTTCCAGATCGAGGCTGGTGAGCCGTTCCAATTGGTCGAGCATCCACACCCGGCCGGCCGCTACCGCGAGGATCCGCCCCTGCAGGCAGCTCTTCCAGAGGAGCAGGCCGGTTTCGGTGGAAAACGCCCGGATCCCATCGGGGCCCAGCGCGATCAGCAGCGTGTCGCCCGCCACAAACGGGCCGTCGTCAGGCGTGCCGTCGAGCGAGATCTGCCAGTTGAGCCGCAGGCCGCCGCCCCCTTGCACCAGCGAGTCGATGCGGGCCAGATCGCGTACCACCGTCGAAGCGAAGATCGAGCTGCCCCGAATCGCCACCGGGCCGGGCTGATCGTTGTTGAGATAAAACTCATTCCGCTGCCAGCCATATTTATTCTGTTCCAGGGCCACGATCGTGCCTCCCCGGGTCGACCAGACCAGGCCGTTTCCAAAGGGGAGCGCCGCGGAGTCGAGGATGCCGCCTGAATTGAGCTTCACCGGCAGCAGGCTCTCGGCAGTGGAGTCTTTATCACTGTTTTTTCCACTCTTCTTGCCCTTTGCCGCGGCAGCTTCCCTGTCGGCCTTTCCCTTCTCGCCCGCTGTGCCTGCCCCCTTCGCCTTGGCAGTGGTGCTGGCGGGGGCGGCTTTCACGGAATTGTCGCGATGAGGATTGGTGGGAAGCCTGAGCACCATGCTGGTGCCATCGGGCTGGTAGACCCAGTCCTGCATCACCACGCCGCCGACCGACGGGGAGTGCCGCAGTGGCTGATGCCACATCGTGCGGCCGGTCGATCGCTCGAGGGCATAGAGCTTCAGCCAATGGGCCACCGCCACCAGATCGGGGCCGATCGCCGCCGGCACAATCGGATCGTTCGGGTTGCCGGCAATCACCGACCAGAGCGGACCGGGGCAGGGTGCGCCGGGGGCGCTCGAGCCAGAGCGCAGGGCATGCACGCCGCCGTCGGCGGTCTGGGCCACCACAAGGCCATCCCCCACCACAACATGCCGCAGCTGGGCCCGGTAGCCATCGACCGGCAGGGTGATCATCCAGTCGCGCTTCAGTCCGGCCCGCTCGGCGACCGTCTCATCGGCCAGCGTGCCGCACAGGCTGCCGCCAGCCAAGGCTGCCAGCGGAGCAACCGCCAGGGCTGCAGTGGCTAGTGCCCTGGTCCAGAGAGGCAGGCCCCACTGGTGGGGACCGGCGAATAGGCGGCGCGACGAACAGACCATGCCATCATCCTCCATGCTCAGACAGAACAGAATTGAAGAGCTCCGCCCGACCCCCGGCGGCTGTTCAACCATACCCCCCAATTGCGCAGCACAAGAAGAAAAACCGGCCCGCCCCCCACTTCCAAACAAGCGGAGATCGACGGAAAAGGAGAAGTTTCAGCAGATATGACAATCGCGGGGTTTATACCGGCCATGTGACGCCGCGGGGCCGGAAGGCCTGCCGCTTGAGCGGGGGTGGCGCCGGCCCTACGATTGCCTGTGAGCCCGTGCCCGGTTGGTTCTATTCTGGCAGCCTGCGGATCCCAGCCTGTGGATCGACAGATTGCCCACCCCGCACGCCGCGGTCATCGAGTGCCCAGCACTCGCTCACAACCGGAGAAGTTGCCGTGCAGAGAGAAATCAACAGGGTGGGCCTCGGCCGGCCGGAGGGCGTTGCCTGATGCCGCAGGATGTGAAGCCGGAGCGGTCGGCAGACCCTGCTGCGCTGGTGTTGGGCTATTTCAACTTTTCTTCAGGCACGTTCGATCCGGCCGCGTGGCGGGCGATGAGCGATCTGTTTGCTGCGCTGGAAGCGGATGCGGGAGAGCCTGAGGGAGCCGACACTGCCCAGGCGGTAGCGCGCCTGCTGCGGGAGCGGCTAGAGGTGCTGCAGGCCAGCGAACCGGCGTTTCGCGATGCCCGGCAGGCAGAACGCCTGCTCGAGATCCTGTTTGGCGAACTGCTGCCGGCCTATCGCACATTCCACGCCGATCTGCTGGAGCACCAGCCGCCCGGCGCCCTCGAACGACCGTTCTTCCTGATGGCCGCTGCCGCGGCGCTCCTGGCTGCCGGCGGCCAGGACGACACCGCCGAGGTGTCGGTGCTGGTGGCTCAGGCCCTGGCCCAGCTCAATGATTACGTTGGCTGGCGGCCGGTGGCGGTGTTGGAGAACGGCCAGTTGTCGGAGCCCTATCCGCACGAGCGGGTGCGGCCGATTCCACTCTATGTAGCTGGCGCCGGGGCAGCGCAGGGACGCTATCGTGATCTGGTGGCAGGGGCCATCGAGATTCTCTCGAGCGCGCCGCAGAGTCTGTTGCAGCAGGCCGATTTTGATCTGGCCATGCTTGAGGAACTGGCGATCGATCCGCGGGCCTTCGATTTTCTCCATCCGGCAGCCAGCCGGCCCAACTATCTCTTCGGCCTGTGGGATCCCAGCCGGATCGACGAGCGGGGCTGCTACCGGCGGATGGTTGTGCAGCAGGCCACGCTCGATGGCATCCTCTCCTGGCCGCAGGCGGCGGCAGGGACTGGCACTCCTGATGCCACGATCGAAGTGCAACTGCGGCGGGAGTCGGCGGCGGTGTTGGCGGGAGTGATGCTGATGGCCTCCGGCCTTTCCGGCCACGGCCCCGGTTCGCATCAGGCTTCGCTGCCCCTCTCGGAACTGCTCCCCCGCATCGCCGGCTACCGCGATGAGTTTTACCGCTGGATGATGGCCCAACTGCCCGAGGAACATTCCCAGCGGTTGCAGGAGGAGATGCTCCGCCTCCGCCAGCCGTTTGGCGGTGTGCGCCGTCATATCAACACGCTGCTGGCCAGCCGCCGTGCCATGCAGGTGGAGAGCGTGTCGCTGGCGGGGGTCTTTGCCCGCGTGGGCCGGGCCGAAGCGGCAGATCGCATGGCCGCCCGCGTGCCGGCCGCCTCCGCGCGGATGCTCGCCAAAATCACCAGCCGCGTGGTGGCGGCACAGCAGGCCCTGCGGGCCTCCGGCGAGCGATCGAATCCCGAACTGGCACTGGAACAACTCGATGCCGCCACCGATCTGCTCTTCCGGGCCGTCGGCTGCGGGGCCGCAGTCGATCCCTGGAATGTCCTCGGCCTGGGGGGGCAGTTTCCGCTCCACGATTCGGGCGGAGAGAGCCTGCCCGATCCGCGGGTGGATGATCTGATCGGCCTGACGGGAACGATTCTGGCCGGCTATGCCGCGGTCTGGCGGGCGAGCAGCCTGGATGGACCGCCGGCTGCGGCCCGGCGGGCAGGAGTATCGCTGGAACGCTTGGCTGTGTGGTGGGATCGCCATGCCACCACGACTGTCTCTGGGGTTCAGCATCTCTCTGGCCGCGAGCTGCTCGATTCGGCCCGCGAGGTGATCGGGGCGCTCCAGCGGCGGCGTGAAACTGCTCCAGCTGTGCCTCCCCCCGGATTTTGGCGCACGGAGGTGGCGGAGTTTTCTTCCCCCAATAGCCACGCCCAGGCCGCCGCTGCCCTGCTGCGCGAGGGGGATCTGGATGGGGCGATGGGGCTCCTGGTCCACTGGGCCTCGCTGCTGGAGGGGTCCGCGGTGGAACGCTCGGGCCCGGAATGGCTGGCTGCCGCCTCGCGCTGGTTTGCCGCCGCTGTCGTGGATACAAGCGAGACCGGACGGAGCCGGGTGCGCCGGTTTCTCGAGCTCGTGGAGGCCAATACGATCGCCGTGGCCGATTGCATCCAACGGGTCGCCAGCCATGGCCCGGGGGATGGCACGCGCCGGCGGTCCCAATCCACCGAGGAGGACGACACCGATCCGGCCGATGACGCTCCCGACTCGGAGGAACGGGTTGCGGCAGCGTATGAATCGATGGTCTGGCACGACTCCGCCGACGACGGCACCGACGGGGGGATGCTCGATGTGGAGGGAGCGGGCGGCGGCAGCGCCGGCGGGATGATCGAGGTGGAAAACGCCGCCGAATTTTTGGGGGGCGTCTGCCGGCTCTTGCGGCATGCGATGACGGCGCTCTCGGCGCAGGATGTGGCCGCAGGCACCGCTCCCTCGCCTGGCGAGGTCGATACCGTTGTCGGCTGGCGGCATGTGCTCAGGCGGCTGAAACGCACGATGGTGCGGGCTGCCGCGATCATTATCTCCACGGAGACGGTGCCTCCGCTCGGCATGCCCGCCGCGGAGTTTGATCGGCTCGCCTGGCAACGCGATAGCGCCGCCGAACGCCTGATCGACGCCGCGGTGCAGGCAACTGAAACCCTCTGGATGCTCTCCGCGCGGCTGCATATCGGCACGCCGCCAGCCCGCCCGGGAACCGAACACAAGACAGCCGTGGGGCGGCTCTTTGCAGCCTTGCTGGCGGGGGATGCGGCGGCGGCCCGGGGCCCGCTGGAGGTGGTGCGGGACAAGCTCATGGGCCAGCCAGTGCTCTATGTGCCGCTGTCGCGCGGCGGACGGCCCGATCGGATTGTGCGGGCCCGCAGCCGGGAGCGGTTGCTGGAGCGCCTCGCGGCCTGCCTGCCGCGGCTGGGGCTGGTCACAGAAACCTCAAATATCGTGCTCTTGGCCAAGGCTTTGGAAAACCGGCGGCCACGTGGGGCGGCCAGCGTGAGCGAGTTTGACCGGGTCTTTGAGGCGGGCACCACGGCGCTGGTGGAGCGGATCGTAGAGAGCGCCCGCCGGCCAGCCGAGGGAGAAGCGGAGCCCACTGCCGAGCTCGTTAAGGAGCGAATTCTTGACGGGCTCTCGCTGCTGGTGCCCCGCCTGCTCGACACCTGGATGACCCACGCCCGGCAGCTGAGGCTGTCGGTGCTCGAGCGGGTGCGCGATCAGAAGGCGTTTGCCGGACTGCAGGAATTTATCGAGCAGTATGGCTCCGGTCTGTTCACCCAGCATCTGCTGGCCCCGTCGTCACTGCGTGGGATTCTGCGCGGCGGCGTGCGCCGGTTTTTGGAGCAGCTCGTCGAGCGGCATACCGATGAGCCCTTCGGAATCGGGGAAGGATCGGCGGCCCGGCAGCCAACCCGGCTGGTGGAGGCGCTCTCCAGCGGAACGCTCCCTACCCGCCAGGCAGCAGCCCGCCTGCGGCTGATCCTGGAGAGCATCGCCGAAAACCATGCCGAATACCGCGACTGGAATTCGACCACCACGCAGTCTGACCGTGGGGAAACACTCCACATCCTCCTCGACATGCTGCGGATCAAGGCGGAATACGAACGCATCGCCTGGACGCTGCGGCCGGTCGGCATGGCCCACCGCGTGTTGGCCAACTGTGGCATGACCGAGGCGGCCGCCGCCTGGCGCGGGCGGATGCGTGACGAGACGCGCGATACTTCTGCCGAACTGGTGGGCCGGCTCTCGGGGCTCGAAACCCAGTGGGGCATCCGGCTGGCAAGCGTGGGGGATCGCGTGCGGCGCCCCTTCACCGCCGTGCTGGAACAGGATGAGCTGGAGTCGCGGGTCGAACCGGCCGTGGCGGAACTGATGAGCGGCACTCCCCCCGGCGCAGGCGCCGCCTTCGAGGAGAGCGCGACGGCGCTTGTTGGGCTGGCGGGTGGCTCGGGAGTGGAGCTTCCGGACTGGCTCGACCGGCTCGGCCATGCCGTCGACCGGGCCTTGGAGCAGGCGGAGATCGGCATCTCAGCCCAAACGCCCCCCGGTTCGCTCCCCGCTGCCGTGCCGTGGCGACCGCTGGCTTGGGATGAGCTGCGCAAGGCCCTCAGCTAGCTGGCTTCTTGCGGCGGCCGAACGGCCATGGCGGCTCCCGTGCGCGGGCTGGTACAACGGTGGTTATGACACGCCGCGTGCCTCCATCCATCCCGCCTGCCGCTTGCCCCCCGGCCGATATTTCGCCGCCGGGCAGGCCCCGGCGCGGACTGGCTGTCTGGCTGGCTGGGAGTCTGTCGTATGACGCCTATGCGGCGATGGCGGAACGGCTCGCCTGGGATGTCTCGGAACCTTCCGGCCGGCCTCCCACACTCCTGCTCTATGAACTCCAGCCGGAAATTACGATCGGCCGCTTGGGATCCCGGTGCGATGTCGAACTGACCGACGAGGAACTGCAGAATCACCGGCTCGATGTCCGGTTTGTGGGGCGTGGTGGCGGCGCCGTGCTGCATGCCCCCGGCCAGATCGGCGTGGCGCTGTTTGCCAAGCTCGAAGACCTCGGCCTGGCCCCGTTCGCCGTGGGCCCCTATCTCGATCGCTTCGAGGCGGCACTGGAGGGAGCGATCCGCTCCCTGCGCTGCGGCGCGGCCCGCGACTCCCATCTGCCGGGGATCTTTGGCCGCACCGGGCTGTTGGCGGCGGTGGGGATCGCAGTGCGGCGCGGCGTTGTCAGCCACGGAGCATTTATCAATGTGTCGCCGGCCCTCGATCTCTTCCACCGGGTGCGCAGTGTGGGCGGCGCGGGTGCTCCGCGGCGAGCGGCCGGGCCACCACGCAGCCTGCTGACGATGGGCTCGATCGAGGCCGACGTGCAGCGCCGGGTGCGGGTGCAGGATGCCCGGGCGGCGCTGGTAGAGCACTTCGTCGAGGCCTTCGCTTTTCCCTCTTCCCATATCCAATCCGGGTTTCCGCTGCCGTTGCGGGCCCCAACCGATCATCCCCGGGAGTTCACCAGACGTGTCGGATAGCCGCTTCCCTCTCCTGCCGCTGTTGCCGGAGGCCCCATCGCTGCCGATTCTCGAAGCCGCTCCGGCGGACTCTCGAACGCCTGTGCGCCGGCTCCCTCCCTGGCTGCGGCGGAATCTCGAGCCGGGGGGCGGCCATGGCGAGACTGCCAGCCTGATCGCCGAACTGCGGCTGGAGACGGTCTGCTCGTCGGCCAAGTGTCCTAACCGGCTGGAGTGTTGGTCGGCCCGCACCGCCACGTTCATGATCCTCGGCAATGTCTGCACCCGCCCCTGCGGCTTCTGCTCGGTGCCGAAGGGGCGCACTGAGGAACTGGAGCAGGACGAACCGGAGCGTGTGGCGGAGGCGGCCCGCCGCCTGGGGCTCAAACATGTGGTGATCACGAGTGTCACCCGCGACGATCTCGCCGACGGCGGCGCCGATCACTTCCGCCGCACCGTTGACGCTGTGCGGGCTGCCACCGGCGCCACTGTTGAGGTGCTCGTGCCCGACTTTCTCGGCAAGGAAGGGGCGCTTGAGTTGTTGATGCAGGCGCGGCCCGATGTCTTCAACCACAACACCGAAACAGTGCCCCGCCTCTACCGCACCGTGCGCGGCCGCAAGAGCCAGTATCCCTGGACGCTCGCGCTGTTGGCCGCCGCCAAGCAGATCATGCCGGAGGTGAAAACCAAAAGTGGGCTGATGCTCGGCCTGGGTGAGACACGCGACGAGCTGCTCGATGTGTTTGCCGATCTGCTCGAGCGAGGCGTCGATTTCCTCACGCTGGGGCAGTATCTGCAGCCCACGCTCGAATCGCTCCCGGTGGAACGCTACCTGCCGCCGGAGGAATTCGACGAACTGGGGACGCTAGCCCGCGGAATGGGTTTCAGGCAGGTCGCCTCCGGACCGCTGGTGCGGTCGAGCTACCATGCCCGCGAGATGGCAGAGGACGGACTAGTGGCCTGAGCGGAAAGCTTTTCCACCGACAGGTCCGAGTGAGCGAAACTTCCGTGGCGCCTCGGCTGCGGGACGGCAAAAGTCTCGTCGCTTGGGCCGCGGCGGCCCTGCGCTCCTCGAGCGTTCGCCGATCCCTCCGCCTCTGTCAACCATCCTTCCTCCTCCCTCCTGTGCGATGTTCGGGGAGGGGCTGCCCGTGCCCCAGGAGCCGGCGTAGGCGGCCAGCGGAGCCATGGAAGGCGAAGCGCAGCCGACTTTCGAG
>Ga0114967_10001961_pt1 | contig 17256 bp, 13 predicted proteins | sample M_130628_MF_Meta_FD_92639 | JGI IMG/M metagenome (GOLD analysis project Ga0114967, IMG submission 92639) | Freshwater microbial communities from Lake Montjoie, Canada to study carbon cycling - M_130628_MF_MetaG | ecosystem: Environmental > Aquatic > Freshwater > Lake | place: Lake Montjoie... | reverse complement strand
GGTGCAACAACGCGCGCCGGATTATTACCAAGTCCACTACGCGATCGCTTTGGATTTACCGCTCATTTAGATTTTTATGAAGAGAACGAATTGGAAGAAGTATTACGTCGAAGCGCTGCGCTCTTACAATTAGAGATTGATACCAAGGCAGTATCAGAAATTGCCAGCAGATCGAGAGGAACTCCGCGAATTGCTAATCGATTATTGCGCCGCGTTAGAGATTATGCGCAAGTTCGTTCAGGTGCTAAAGGTTCGAGCCATCTGACTCATAGCGATGCCATGGCCGCTCTGGAAATGTACGAAGTAGATGAGAAAGGGCTAGATCGTTTAGATCGCTCCGTTCTAATTGCGCTGATCGAAAGATTTAATGGGGGACCGGTTGGCCTTTCAACGTTGGCGATAGCGGTAGGTGAAGAGACAGAGACAGTTGAATCCGTTGCCGAGCCATTCTTAGTTCGAAATGGGTTTATGGCGCGCACGCCTCGAGGGCGAATCGCAACAGCGCAAGGTTGGGCGCATGTGGGACGTACGCCACCTGCGGCAGCTGCGACGCTTTTCGACACGCCCGCCGTTGACGCCTAGACTCTGCTCCTATGTCCACACCTAATAAAACCGTGAAGAGCCCTGCCCGCTCCGGCCGCTCCCTTGTGATCCTGACCGTGATTTTGCTCGGCCTGATTGTCACCACCTTTATTCAGGGCGCATCTTCAGTCCGCCTTGGCCTTGATCTGCGCGGTGGAACCAGCGTGACGCTCCAACCGCGCGCCTCGAATGATGCAAATAAAATTACAACTGAAGCAGTTGATCAAGCAGTGACAATTATTCGCCAACGCGTCAACTCTCTTGGTGTTGCCGAAAGTGAAGTTACCGCGCAAGGAAGTGGAACTAACCGTCAGATCGTGATTTCAGTCCCGGGTGATAGTGGCCGGCGCGTCGTCGACCTAGTTGGACAGACAGCTGAACTTCGATTCAGGCAAGTATTAGCAGAAGCTGCGGGTGCGCCTATTCCTGCAGATACATCAACTGCCGCGACTCCAGCCGATGGCGTAACAGCAGAACTTAATGCTCGCTTTGCAACTCTCGATTGTACTAATGCCGCCAATCGCGAAGGTACTGGCTCAGATTCACCGGCTGACACAATCGTCTCGTGTTCTCGTGAAGGTGGAGCGAAATATATCCTCGGTCCTGCCGAAGTATTAGGTCGCCAAGTTTCAGCAGCGACAGCTGGTTTTAATCCACAACAAGGTGTCACTTGGTTTGTATCCCTAACTTTCAATGGCGAAGGAACAAAAGCCTTTGGAGCGTTAACCAATCGCGTTACCACCCTCGCTTCACCGCTGAATCAAGTGGCAATTGTTCTAGATGGTTTAGTCGTTTCTGCTCCTCGCATCAACGAAGCGATTCCATCAGGTAATGCGCAGATCACTGGATCGTTCTCGCAGTTAGAAGCACAGGATTTGGCTAATGTTCTTAAATACGGTGCTCTGCCGCTAGCCTTTGATCGTGGCGAGGTGCAACAAGTTTCACCAACGCTCGGAGCTGATCAATTGCACGCTGGTCTTCTGGCTGGATTCCTTGGCCTCGGATTAGTAGTGATTTACTCGCTGCTTTACTATCGCGGCCTCGGTTTCGTAACAGTTGGTTCACTCGGTGTCGCAGGCGCTTTGGTTTACTTGCTCTTTTTGGTCTTAGGAAAGAGCATTGGATTCACGCTCACTCTGGCCGGCATAGCTGGCGCTATCGTGGCGATCGGCGTTACCGCTGACTCGTTTATCGTCTTCTTTGAACGTATTCGCGATGAAGCACGCGAAGGCCGATCATTGCGTTCAGCGGTTGAAAGTGGCTGGATTAAAGCACGTCACACAATTCTGGTCGCTGATTCGGTTTCTCTAATCGCAGCCGTTCTGCTCTACTTCTTTGCCGTTGGCGGTGTGCGAGGCTTCGCATTTACATTAGGTTTAACAACGCTCGTCGACTTATTTGTTGTCTTCTTCTTCACAAAGCCAATCGTTACGCTTCTGGCTGGATCTAAATTCTTCGCTTCTGGCCATCCGTTATCTGGGTTATCGCCAAAGAGCATCGGAATGAAAATAACTAAACCTGCTACAACTTTGGAGGCATAAGCGATGTCAAAGCTAACTGGGCTTGGTGGTCGTCTTTATTCAGGTGAGACTTCATTCGACATTATCGGCAAACGCCGGCGCTGGTATTCAATATCAGCAATATTCATTCTGCTCTCACTAGCGGCTCTAATAATCCAAGGCTTGCATCTAGGTATCGAATTTAAGGGTGGCTCTTCTTACACCGTAAATAAATCTGGAATCAGCGTAGAACAAACGCGCGCATCAGTCTCTGGTGCCGGCATACCTGGCGAGATAATTGTTCAGAAAATTGGAAACGATAAAGTACGAATTCAAACTGGAGCTTTGACCTCAGAACAATCTAAGGCGGTTGAGTCTTCTCTCACTCAAACTTTCAGCGTAACCCTTGAGTCAATCGACACACAGATTGTTGGACCATCGTGGGGTAAGGAAATTACCAAGAAAGCGCTCTATGGATTGTTCGCCTTTTTAATAGCAATCATGCTCTTTTTGGCAATGGCCTTTGAGCCAAAGATGGCTATTTCTGCAATCGTTGCAGTTGTTCACGACGTATTTATTACCGTTGGTATTTACGCCCTAGTTGGCTTTGATGTCACACCTGCAACGGTTATCGGATTCTTAACCATTCTCGGCTACTCGCTCTATGACACCGTTGTTGTATTCGATAAGGTACGAGAAAATACTAAGTCAGTCGCTGCTGTTGGAAAATATACTTATTCCCAGGCAGCAAATTTGGCTGTAAACCAGACGATCGTTAGATCAGCGAATACGTCGCTCATCGCACTTTTGCCGGTTGGTTCAATTCTCTTTGTCGGTGCTGGTCTTCTTGGAGCTGGAACGCTGAAAGATCTCTCATTGGCGCTCTTTATTGGTCTTGCAGTCGGAACTTATTCTTCAATATTTATCGCACCTCCATTCCTAGCCTCGCTTCGTGAGAAAGAGCCAACGATGCAGGCGCTTGCCAAGCGTGTGGCATCACGTGGGAATTCCTCCGTGCAGACTGAAGCTTTTCAGAGCACACGACCAGCGATCCAACCCAGCGTTAATCGCGGACCGCGTAATCAACCTAAACGTAAAGGTCGCAAGTAAATTCTTTTCAGAAGTTAGGCTGTCTAAATGAACCTTCTAGTAGCGCCACTTCTGGAGACGCTTAAAGAGAACCATCCTGCTAGTCGGCTAGCAGAGGTGGAGCGCGCCTTTGAAATTGCAAAGACTGCGCACCTGGGACAAACGCGTAAGTCTGGTGAAGAGTACATAACACATCCGGTAGCGGTATCGCAGATCCTTGCAGAACTCGGTTTAAATGACACGACGATAATCGCATCTTTACTGCACGACACGATTGAAGATACTCCTTATTCGCTCCAGCAGTTGCGCAGTGATTTTGGCGATGAGATTGCCGATTTAGTTGATGGTGTGACCAAATTAGATAAATTAACTTATGGACCAACGGCCGAGGCTGAAACTGTTCGTAAAATGGTTGTTGCTATGTCACGTGATATTCGCGTACTTGTTATCAAATTAGCTGATCGCTTACACAATGCTCGTACTTGGAAGTACGTCTCGACAGAGACTGCAGAACGCAAAGCTCGCGAAACTCTTGATATTTATGCACCACTTGCTCACCGCTTGGGAATGAATGCGATCAAGTGGGAGTTAGAAGATTTATCTTTCGAGGTACTAGAACCAAAGAAGTTTGAAGAGATTTCACGCTTAGTCGCGGAGCGATCTCCATCGCGCGATGCTTTGAGTAAGGAAGTTATAGATGCAGTACAGGGTGATCTAACTCGCGACGATATAAGCGCAACGGTTACTGGCCGAAAGAAGCACTTCTTCAGCGTCTATCAAAAGATGGTGGTTCGTGGACGCGATTTCAATGATATTTATGACCTAGTCGGTATTCGTGTACTTGTTAAAGATGTTCGCGATTGCTATGCAGTTCTGGGTTCAATCCACGCGCGCTGGTCTCCAGTGCCGGGGCGATTTAAAGATTACATCGCAATGCCTAAATTCAATCTCTACCAATCTCTGCACACAACGGTAATTGGTCCAAATGGTAAGGCGATTGAGATCCAGATTAGAACTTTTGATATGCACTCACGCGCCGAATTTGGTATCGCCGCACACTGGAAATACAAGCAGGGGAGTGAATCAAACGCTTCTTCCCCAGAAATGTTGTGGCTGCGTCAGTTGCACGATTGGCAGAAAGAGACTGAAGACCCTTCAGAATTTCTTGAGGCGCTGCGTTTTGATTTAGGATCGCCAGAAGTATTTGTCTTCACACCGAAGGGGAGTGTTATCGCTCTACCTGGAGGATCTACGCCAGTGGATTTTGCATATTCGGTGCACACGGATGTCGGTAGTCGATGTGCCGGCGCAAAGGTAAATGGTCGCTTAGTTCCCTTAGACTCACGGTTGGTAAATGGTGATGTCGTAGAAATCGTAACCAATAAGAGTGAAAACGCTGGACCTTCACGGGATTGGCTTAATTTTGTAAAGTCACCAAGAGCGCGCTCCAAGATAAAAGCGCATTTTAGTAAGGAGCGTCGCGAAGAGGCGGTCGATGCCGGACGCGAATCGATTGCTCGTCAGATGCGCAAGGCGGGTTTACCACTGCAGAAGATCTTTGCCGGACATTCGCTACTCGAATTAGCGCACGATCTACGCTTCCCCGATATCTCCGCACTTTATAGCGCTGTCGGTGATGGACATGTCTCTGCCGCATCCATAATTGACAAATTGGTGCAGGCACTTGGCGTGGAAGATTCGCATCCGGAGCCAACAATGGAACAGATACCAACCGGTTCGCATTCGGTTCGTCGATCAAGTAGTTCTATCGAAGTTGAAGGTGTTGGCGATGTTTTAGTAAAGCTTGCCCGGTGTTGCACACCTGTTCCGGGCGATTCCATCATCGGATTTATTACTAAGGGCAGCGGGGTTTCAGTACACCGTGAGGATTGCATCAATGCGGCTGATTTGCAGCAGAATCAAGTGGAGAGAATTGCCAATGTTAAGTGGCTTGATGGGGCAGGCAGCGTTTTCTTGGTAAATATCCAGGTTGAGGCTTTAGATCGCGCTCGTTTATTGGCAGATGTCACGCGCACTCTCTCCGAGCAACATGTGAATATTTTAAGTGCCTCGGTAAATACCTCGAAAGATCGCACTGCGATCTCTAAATTTACCTTTGAGATGGCAGATGCAACTCACTTAGATTTGGTACTCGCTGCGGTGCGAGCGGTTGAAGGCGTTTACGACGTCTACCGAAATTAATTAAATTCGGCTAGCGCCTTCTCAGCATCGGCTAACCAAATTTTACGAGCAGCAGCAGATTCAAGAGCTTCCTGAGCCTTCTTGGAATTTCCGGCGCTCTCAGACTTAGCCGCTACCTTTTCGTAATTTGCAATCGAGTCAGTGAGTTGTTTTACAACATCAGCAGCGCGCGCCTTGGCGGCCGGATCGGTCTTACGCCAAATTTCGGCTTCAGCACTCTTGATAGCCTCTTCCACTTTGGCAACGCGTGCCTCCATTGCGGCACGCTTATCGCGATGGGTTATGCCAATTTTCTCCCAAGAGCGTGAAAGTTCTCGGAATGAAGCTTTGGCTGACTTAGCATCCGTGAAAGGCACTAGCGCTTCAATCTGGACGATTAACTCTTCACGCTTAGCAAGATTTGCTGTCATAGATACTTCACGTTTTTCTAGATCAGCGTTCTTGGCTGTGAAGAATTGATCCTGCGCTGCTTTAAATTTCGCCCATAACTTGGCATCTTCGCTTGGCTTACCGCGACCGGCAGCCTTCCATTGATCCATAAGGGTTTTAAATTTACGAGCAGTTGGTACCCATTCAGTTGAAGTCGCGAGAGCAGTAGCTTCGGCGACCAGCGCTTTCTTTGCGGCAGAAACCAGAGATGTTGTCTCCTCCAACGTTGCAAAGTGGGTACGGCGGCGCTTATCAAATTTATTACGTGAGGCAGAAAAGCGCTTCCAAAGATCTGCATCTGCTTTCTTATCTAAGCGGGGAGCCGACTTCCATTCCTCGAGCAGCGTCTTCAAACGATCTCCAGTTACTTTCCAATTCTCAGAGAGCGCGAGCGATTCAGCCTCAGCGACAATCTTCTCTTTCTCAATTAAAACTTGGGCGCGACGTTCAGCCTTAATTGCAGCCTCAGCAGCCTTCTTCGCTTCATAGGCTTCGCGATGGCCTTCAATTAGCGGTTCGATCTGTTCTACAGATAGAGATAGCGCGGCAAGATCTCCAACACCATTTAAATCAGAAACTTGTTGCCGCAATTTTTTAACTGCGTCATATGCATCAGTTGGCACCATTGCACCGCTGGTAATTCGCGCCGCCGTAAGAGCTACTTCAGATGCTAAAGCCTCAAATTTACGAACAAAGTATTGCAAAGCCTCATCTGCACTCTTTCCGGGATAAGAGCCAACCGCTTTCTCGCCTTCGGGCGTGATTACATAAACAGTTCCGTCTTCGCCTACCCGACCGAATTTTGAAGGATCACCGATTAAGGCGCTAGCCGCACTTGGAGTTGTTGGTGCAATGGGTGCGATATTTATTGATCCTGGAGTTACATTCTCGGTCATGGTTTTCCCTTTCAGCGCGTCGGCTCGATTAAGCCTTCGTTGTTGGTGAGTGCGGTGCGGATATTGCAGAGATAAAAGGTACCCTGTCTTACTGCGCAGTGAAAATTTGCGCTTAAAATTCGGCTTGCGAAGGGGTGATTTATGTTTATCGCCTCATTTCCAGCCCCCATGTACGCGACTAATTGCTGGATCATCGCAGGCAAGCCTGGTCAAGAGTGCATCATTGTCGATCCCGGAATGCCTGATATTTCTCACGAAATAACTGCCATTATTGAAGAGAATAATTTAAAGCCGGTGGCCGCACTCATTACCCACGGACACCTTGACCATACCTATTCGGTAAAGCCGCTAGCCGATGGTTACGGAATCGCAAGTTACATCCATTCCGAAGATCGTGAGTATTTATTGAAACCACAGGGCGCACACGGAGCCGAATTTATTGCGACACTTGATGCGATGAGTTTTGAAGAACCAGCCGACACTAGAAATTTGCGTCACGGAGATTTACTTGAGATCTTAGATATGAAAATCACCGCGATACATTCTCCGGGACACACAAAGGGAAGCACGATGTTTTCGATTAACGACCAATTACTGGTTTCGGGAGATGTGCTCTTTGCCGGCTCTATAGGCAGAACAGATCTACCTTCTGGATCAGCCGAGGCGATGGTTAAGACGCTGAAAACGAGAGTACTGCCGCTAAGTGATGATCTACGCGTGTTGCCTGGACATGGCCCTGAGACAACAATTAAATTCGAGCGAAAAAATAACCCTTATCTGAAAGAATTGCGGACATGAAGTACGAAAAGATTCAAGCGCCAAAAGGGGTTAGCGAATATGCGCCTCCACTTTCGGCTGCCTTCGAATGGGTGAGGGAATCTTTAATCGCTCCAGCTAAGTTAGCCGGATATCAATTGATAGAGCTGCCGGTCTTTGAAGATACTGCGCTCTTTTCAAGAGGTGTGGGAGAGTCAACCGATGTGGTTTCGAAAGAGATGTATACCTTTGAAGATCGTGGCGGCAGATCAATAACATTACGCCCCGAGGGGACTGCGGGGGTAATGCGCGCAGTAATCGAGAATGGTTTAGATCGCGGACAACTTCCAGTAAAAGTTTGGTACTCAGGGCAATTCTTTAGAGCTGAACGCCCGCAAGCCGGACGTTATCGCCAGTTCTATCAAGTCGGAATTGAGGCGATCGGTCTAGATGATCCGGCAATTGATGCAGAAGTTATTGCTATCGCAGATCAAGGCTTCAAAGCTATTGGTTTGCGAAATTACCGTTTGGAAATTACCTCACTTGGCGATGCCAATTCGCGCGCGGCTCATTGCGTTGATTTACTCAAATTTATTGCCAAGTTGGATCTCGATGAAGCAACTGGTACCCGCGCCGCGATTAATCCACTTCGCTTATTTGATGATAAGCGCCCGGAGATGCAAGCGGCGATGCAGGGCGCCCCACTTCTCCTTGACTATCTATCCCCAGAATCTCTCGCCAATTTTGCACAAGTAAAAAAGTATCTTGATCAACTTGGAATTTCCTATCAAGTTAATCCACGAATGGTTCGCGGTCTGGATTACTACACAAGTACAACCTTCGAATTCATTCATGAAGATCTAGGGGCCCAATCTGGTATCGGTGGTGGAGGACGCTATGACGGATTAATGGAGATCCTTGGTGGACAATCACTTTCTGGAATTGGGTTTGGTTTAGGTGTAGACCGCGCACTTTTAGCAGCGCAAGCTGAAGGTGTAATTTCGCCAGATCAATTCACATCTGATCTCTTTATTATTCCGCTTGGTGATGATCAAAAATCATTAGCGCTCACTCTTGCTGCGCAACTTCGTGGCGTTGGAATTCGTACCGAGATCGCTTTTGGTGATCGCGCTTTGAAGGGGGCGATGAAAGCTGCTGATAAGAGTGGATCTCGCTATGTAGTGATTATTGGAGATGATGAGGTTGCATCTGGCAGCGTTGAACTTAAGCGTATGAGCGATGGAACGATAACTTCAGTTAAGATTAGTGAATTGCAGAAAGCCCTAATCGGGGCTCTCTAAAGTTTTACAACCTTAAAGGCGGGCAAAGAAGAGATGTTACGTACTCACGACGCTGGTTCTCTGCGCGCTACGGATGCGGGTCAAGTTGTTTCTCTCGCTGGTTGGGTGGCGCGTCGCCGCGATCACGGTGGGGTGGCATTTATCGATCTTCGCGACGCTACGGGTTCGGTGCAGGTTGTAATTCGTGACGAGGCGCTTGCTGGGCAACTACGCGCCGAATGGTGTCTGCAGATCACTGGTGAAGTTGTCCTTCGGCCAGAAGGAAATGCAAACTCGGCGCTGCCAACAGGTGCGATCGAGATTATGGGTGATGATGTAAAAGTTCTGAGCGAATCTGCGGCGCTGCCATTTCCTGTTGATAGCGGAAATGATTCAGAGATTTCGGAAGAAGTTCGCTTGAAGTATCGCTACCTAGATTTGCGACGAGAAAAACCTGCTGCCAATTTGAGATTGCGTTCAAAGGTCACCTCAACGATTCGTCGCGTTATGGAAGATCTAGATTTTCTAGAAATTGAAACGCCATATTTAACGCGTAGCACACCCGAAGGCGCGCGCGACTTTCTAGTTCCGGTTCGTCTCCAGCCTGGCAGTTGGTATGCACTTCCTCAGTCCCCACAATTATTTAAGCAGTTATTGATGGTGGCGGGTATGGAGCGTTACTACCAAATAGCACGTTGTTTCCGTGATGAAGATTTCCGTGCAGATCGCCAACCTGAATTTACGCAGCTAGATATCGAAATGTCATTTATCGATCAGGCAGATATTTTGGCAGTTGCCGAGAAGTTGCTTGTTAAAATTTGGAGAGAAGCTGTTGGTTTCGAGATAAAGACGCCGATTCGCCATATGACTTATGCGGATGCGATGCAGAATTATGGCTCCGATAAGCCAGATCTTCGTTTTGGTCTGAAACTAGTAGAACAGACTAATTTCTTTGCCAAGACTGAATTTCGAGTATTCCAAGCGCCGTATGTCGGCAGCGTAGTAATGCCAGGAGGCGCAACATCTCCGCGTCGTGAATTAGATGCTTGGCAAGATTGGGCGAAGGCTCGTGGTGCAAAGGGTCTGGCATACATTCTTGTTAATGAAGATGGAACGTTGGGTGGACCTGTATCAAAGAATATTTCGCAGCAAGAGCAAGATGGGATCGTTGCAGCAGCTGGCGCGAAAGTGGGAGATGCAATCTTCTTCGCAGCAGGAGAGCGCAGTGCAGCACTTGCCTTACTAGGCGCGGTTCGTCTTGAGATCGGTAAGCGCTGTAATTTAATTGCTGAAGGAGCTTGGGAATTTCTCTGGGTTGTTGATGCACCAATGTTTGAACCAACGGATAACGGTGGTTGGACTGCAGTTCACCATCCATTTACCGGCCCTAAACCAGAGTTTGCCCAGAGCTTTAAATCAGATCCGGCTAACGCTTTGGCTTACGCCTATGACATTGTTCTAAATGGAACCGAACTTGGTGGTGGTTCGATACGTATTCACGATCGCCAAATTCAAAAAGATGTCTTTAACGTTATTGGTTTAAGTGATGAAGAAGCGGCAAGCAAATTCGGCTTCTTATTAGAAGCATTTAATTACGGTCCGCCCCCACACGGTGGAATCGCCCTTGGTTTAGATCGTGTCTGCGCCCTGCTGACCGGTAGCGATTCGATCCGTGAAGTTATCGCATTTCCAAAGACCGCCAGCGGTGGCGATCCGCTAACTGGTGCACCAACTCCGATTACGCCAGCGCAGCGAAAAGAGAGTGGAATTGACGGGCTACCGAAAGCCGAAAGCAAGGGCTAAGGCCTCTCTCGGGTAGGCTCTACCTAACTAAAGTTTATTTAATTTGGCGAAAGGTTCAGAAAATGGTTACAGGTCCAGGCGGGGTTGCAACGATCATTGCTGCCTGCTCACTTCTCGTAATCGCTATTGCTATTTCGTACGCAGTTATCCGTGTTGGTCGATTTATTGATGAGGCAAAGATCTCTCTAAAGACAATGACCGATGAGACTGCTCCGCTGATCCACGAGTCAACTAGAACGGTGGAGTTGATAAATAGTCCTTTGGAGAGTTTTGCTCGTATCACCAAGAACGTGGAGGATGTGACAACAAAAGTTGCTGATGCCACTACAGGATTTATGGATAAGAGCGGACCAGCGGTGAAGGTGGCTGGCGCGATAATTAGCGCAGCGGGTATGAAGAAGTCACGTGAAAAAAAGAAGAAGAAGAAGGCGGAGTAAGCCTACAAAGTGGAATCCGCCGAGATCCGTTCGCGCTGGCTGCGCTTTTTCGAAAGTGATAACCGCGAAGGTTTAAGCCACACCGTTGTACCTTCCGCCTCTCTTATTGCTGATGACCCCAACTTGCTCCTAGTCAATGCTGGAATGGTTCCATTCAAGCCTTACTTTCTCGGTGAAATTACCCCGCCCTTTAAGCGGGCGACTTCTGTTCAAAAATGTGTCCGTACCTTAGATATTGATGAAGTTGGAAAAACTACTCGTCACGCCTCTTTCTTTCAGATGTGTGGCAACTTCTCATTCGGTGATTATTTTAAAGAAGGCGCTATCGCTCTAGCTTGGGATTTATTGACTCGTCCAATTGTTGATGGGGGATATGGCTTTGCTGAAGATAAGTTGTGGGTGACGGTCTATCTCACTGATGATGAAGCAGCAGATATTTGGCACAAGAAGATTGGCATTCCCAAGGAGCGAATCCAACGTCGCGACATGGCGGATAACTTCTGGTCGATGGGTGTTCCTGGACCTTGTGGACCTTGTTCTGAAATTTACTTTGATCGCGGGCCTGCCTACGGAAGTGATGGTGGTCCGATTGCTGATGAGAATAGATATCTAGAAATTTGGAACCTGGTCTTCATGCAAAATGAACGTGGTGCAGGTGGTGGTAAAGATGGCTTCCCAATTCTTGGTGAACTACCGGCAAAGAGTATTGATACCGGTCTGGGTCTAGAACGAACAGCAGCTTTATTGCAAGGTGTTGAGAATATTTACGAGATTGACACCACGATGCAAATTTTACAGCGCGCTATGGATCTCAGCGGGGTCAAATATGGCGCGAATGAGAGATCTGACATCTCACTGCGTGTAATTGCAGATCATGCGCGTACATCAGCAATGTTAATTGGTGATGGTGTGACGCCAGGTAATGAAGGAAGAGGATACGTTCTTCGTCGCATGATGCGCCGCACAATTAGAAATATGCGCCTTCTCGGAACCAACGATCCGATTATGTCTGAACTAACCCTTGCCGCAATCGGTGCGATGGGGACGCAATATCCAGAGTTAATTAGCGATAAGAAGCGAATTTTAGAAGTATCGGTAGCTGAGGAAGAATCATTCTTACAGACTTTAAAGAGTGGAACACAGATCTTCGATCTTGCTTCCTCACAGTTGAAGAGCGAGAAGAAAAGCGTTCTTCCTGGCGAAGAAGTTTTTAAGCTGCACGATACCTACGGTTTTCCTTTCGATCTCACCTTGGAAATGGCGCGCGAAGCAGGCCTGGAAGTAGATGAAGCCGGCTTTACCAGGCTAATGAAGGAACAACGTGATCGCGCGAAATCAGATGCAAAGGCGAAGAAGAGCGGGCACACAGATTTGAGTGAGTATAAGAAGATCGCTGATTCTAAAGGTGTGGGCGAATTTATTGGTTATGCAAATATAAAATCTGAAAGTAAGTTAAATGGAATACTGGTCAACGGTCTAAGCGTTACTAGCGCTAGTGCTGGAGATGGTGTTGAAATCGTATTAGACCGAACCCCTTTCTACGCCGAGGGCGGCGGACAGTTGGCTGATGGTGGAACTATCACGTTGGCTAATGGCGCAGTAATTGAGATTGACGATGTTCAGATGCCGATCAAAGATCTTTCTGTGCATCGTGGTCGCGTGATATCGGGTGCAATTGCATTGGGAGATAGCGCTTTAGCTGAGATTGATGGTGAGCGACGCAGCGCGATCTCTCGCTCACACACAGCGACGCACATGGTTCATAAAGCCTTCCGGGAATTTCTGGGTGAGACAGCCACACAGGCAGGATCAGAGAATTCTCCAGGTCGTTTTCGTTTTGATTTCCCCACCACAGGGGCGGTTCCGGATAGCGTCTTAAGCGATGTAGAAGCGCGCGTAAATACCTTACTGCTCGATGATCTAGAAGTTAGCGCTGAAGTTATGTCGCAAGAAGCGGCGAAGAAAATTGGAGCGATGGCGCTTTTCGGTGAAAAGTATGGCGATCAAGTAAGAGTTATAAGCGTTGGAGATTGGGCGCGCGAGCTTTGTGGTGGCACACACGTATCTCGTTCGGGTCAGCTTGGAGTAATAAAACTCCTGAGCGAATCTTCAATTGGAGCGGGAGTGCGCCGCGTAGAAGCGTTGGTTGGCGTTGACGCCTATAAATTTCTAGCACGCGAACATATCTTGTTAAATTCACTCACCGATTTGATAAAGGGTGCGCGCACCGAAGAGTTACCAGAGCGAATATCAGATCTACTAGCCAAGATGAAGGAGATCGAGAAGGAGTTAGCGGCAGTGCGTTCAGCGGCTGCAATGTCTGATCTATCCTCGCTAGCGGCTAAAAGTAAACTGGTCAAAGGAATTTCATTGATAGCAGTCAAGATTGCAGATGGGGTAGTTGTAGACGATCTAAGAAAGATCGCGCTAGATTTACGTAATCGAAACGCTGATTCGGTTGTTGTTTTAATTAGCATCACCGATGGTAAGCCCGTACTGGTTGCCGCGGTTAGCGATGGCGCGAGGGCTAAAGGTATTAAAGCTGGCGCTCTTGTAAAGATTGGTTCGACAATACTTGGCGGTGGCGGTGGCGGCAAAGATGATTTCGCACAAGGTGGAGGTACTTCTATTGCAGAGATCGCAAACGCTTTATCTGCGATTGAGAAAGAACTTTCAGGAAATTAATGGCGCGCATCGGGCGTCGAATTGCCTTCGATTACGGTGATGTGCGTATTGGGGTCGCCATCTGTGATCCCGATGGAATCCTCGCCACTCCTATTGCTACTCTGCAAAGTAAGAACCCAGCGCTAAAGAGTGAGATTGCAAAGCTACTAGGCGAATATGAACCCGTTATGGCTTATGTGGGTAATCCCAAGCTATTAAGTGGGGATGATGGCGAAGCGGTCTCCAAAGTCTTAGCGTTTACTGAGTTTCTAACTGCTAATTTCGATCTGCCAATTACCTTGGTGGATGAGCGTTTATCTACCATTACGGCGGCGCGAAAATTACGCGATGCCGGCGTTGACGCAAGAGGTGCAAAGTCCTTGATCGATGCGGCCGCTGCCGTAGCAATCCTTGAACAAGGCTTGGCCAATGAAGGTAGATAAACCAGCAACGCTACGAGTAATTGCAGCGCTGTCGGTCATTGTCATCTTCACGGGTGGCGCACGCGAATTGCGAAATACAGGCGGGGGAGCCGCGGACTTCCCATGTGGGATGACCACCGCCAGTGATGTAGCCATTTCCATAGGAGAAGGAGCCACAGGTTCGGAAATTGCGGAGCAACTCTTCGCAGCTGACGTAATTAAATCGAGCGCTGCCTTTTTTCGCTTGGCTGTTGGTGATCGCCGATCAGAGAGAATTGCACCCGGATCTCACCGTATTCAATGCAATTTATGCGCCGCTGATGCTCTTGAACAGTTACTAGACCCGAAACGTATTGCAAATTTAATTAATATTTTTGAAGGTGCGTGGAATAGTGAAGTTATTTCTGCGATGGTGGCTGCTGGATTTGTAAGCGGTGATGTAACCAGCGCCTTGAAGGCGGCAGAGTTGCCAGCGGGATTCAAAACTTTGGAAGGATTACTCTTTCCAGCGCAGTACTCCTTTGCGATCGGTACTTCAGCAGAGAGCGCAATCTCAGCAATGGTTGAGCGCGGAAAGATTGAACTCTCTAAATCCGGGATTACAGCGGGAAGTGGCAAATACTCTGCGCAGCAACTCTTGATCATTGCATCAATTATTCAGGCAGAGGCAGATACTAAAGATTTTGCCAAGGTTTCGCGGGTGATTCTTAATCGCTTAGAAACAGGAATGCCCCTTCAAATGGATTCGACCCTTCATTATTTAAAGAAGGCTCGAGGTGAGATTTTCTTAAGCACCAAGTCAACACTTCTTAAATCTGAGTACAACACATATAGCAAATATGGACTTCCGCCCGGCCCAATTGGAAATCCCGGCGCAGCCGCAATGTTGGCTGCAGTCAACCCTGAGCCGGGAGATTGGACCTATTTCATAACAGTTGCACCAGGCGAGACACGCTTTACATCAGCGCTTGATCAGTTCAATATATGGAAGGCTGAGTACAAGAAGAATTTGCGCGCGGGCGTTTTTGGGAGTGAGAAGTGAGCGAGAAATCTCTACGCGGAGCGGTACTTGGGTACCCAATTGATCATTCACTCTCGCCAATTTTGCACAACTCCGCCTTTAAGCTCCTTGAGATATCGGGCAGTTACTCAGCGATTGAAGTTAAGAGTGGGCAGTTGCAGAAATTTATCGACGAACGTGGTGGCGAATTTGATTATCTCTCTCTGACCATGCCGCTAAAAGAGGAAGCGTTGGACTTGGAGATTGAAGTAGACGAATTAGGCAACAGAATTCAATCTTTAAATACCTTAATTAAAAAGGGAGGCTCTTGGAGCGCGACAAGTACCGATGGTTCTGGATTTGTAAAAGCTTTAGCCAATGCTGGGCATAACCGCTTTGAAAAGGTGCTAATTCTGGGCGCAGGGGGAACTGCGCGCGCAGTGGCCGGTGCGCTAGATGAGATTGCAACATCAGTTGATGTAATGCGGCGAAGCGTTCGTCGTAGCCCAGCGATTGCCGCTTGTTTCAGACGAATCGAATGTAAGTTTTTAGAGTGGGATGATCTAGCGGATCTAAGTGGTTATGACTTGATTGTTAATACCACGCCATCTGGCGCAGCTGATCTGGTTGCTGAAAACTTACCACGCAAAGTAAATGGCCTACTTTTTGATGTCTTATATAAGCCGTGGCCGACCCTGCTCGCGCGAAGGTGGAGTGATGCCGGAGGTAAGACTGTGAGTGGTTATGAACTTTTGCTCTACCAAGGAATTGACCAACTCGGCCTAGTCACGAATTTGGATGTAGGAACATTTGCACAGGATTTACGTATCGCTCTGACCAACGCGACAAGTTAATCCACAGGAGCAAAACCCCCTAAACGATTTGAAATTATCATCTGGCAATGTACCTTGCCCTGATTGGTTTCTCACTTTACATCTCTTACATTGATCTAAAGAGCCACAGGATTCCAAACAAATCATTATTCTGCGCCTCGCTCCTATTTCTATCAATTTCGGTAGCGCAAGGTGCGCCGGTTTACCTTAAGAGCACAGTCATCTCTATCTTGACTTCGCTTCCACTTATAAAGTTTCGAGTGGGAGCGGGTGATATCAAGTTACTTATCCTCACGGCCTTCTTCTTCCTACCTCCGAATCTTGTGATATTAATTCGTTTCCTTTCTGCTTTTTCAGCAATAGCCGCCAGCCTTATCTTTTTTACTCTCTTTAAGGAGAAATCGCTGCAATCAAGCATTGCGCTAGCGCCTGCTATTTGCGGCGCGGTTATTTGGTCGGCAAGTTAGCGCCATTATCTGCGACAATAGGACAATGCGTTGGCTAACAGCAGGTGAATCCCATGGACAAGCCCTCTCCGCAATTATTGAAGGAATCCCAGCGAGTGTTGTTCTGACCTCGAAAGAGATTGATTTTCATCTATCGCGAAGACGACTTGGTTTCGGACGTGGAGCTAGACAGAACTTTGAGGCAGATAAGATAACGATTCTCGGTGGAATTCGTTTGGGGTTAACGCAAGGTGGTCCGATATCGATTCAGGTCGGAAATTCGGAGTGGCCAAAGTGGGAGAAGGTAATGTCCGCCGATCCTGTTCCACTTGATGAGATAAAAGATTTGGCGCGCAACGCCCCACTATCGCGTCCACGACCAGGCCATGCCGATTTAGTTGGAATGCAAAAATATGATTTAGATGATGCTCGACCAATTCTGGAGCGCGCTAGCGCGCGCGAGACTGCATCGCGCGTTGCACTCGGTGCTGTAGCAAGAGCATTTTTAGAGCAGAGCGTAGGAATAACTATATTGAGCCACGTTGTATCTATCGGCAAAGCAAGAATTCCCGAAGGAACTGCGCTTCCACTTCCTTCTGATATGGAGCGGATAGATTCTGATCCGGTGCGTTGTGCAGATCCGGCGACTAGTTTGAAAATGGTTGCTGAAATTGAAGCGGCACATTCAGATGGAGACACTCTAGGTGGCGTATGTGAAGTTCTGGCATTTAATTTGCCACCTGGGCTAGGTTCGCACGTTCATTGGGATCGCAGATTGGATGCGCGATTAGCTGGCGCGATGATGGGAATTCAAGCGATTAAAGGTGTGGAAATAGGTGATGGCTTCCGCACAGCAGAGCGCAGAGGATCAGTTGCACACGATGAGATTGAACGTGGCGCTGATGGGTTGATAACTCG
>Ga0114967_10001957_pt1 | contig 17267 bp, 15 predicted proteins | sample M_130628_MF_Meta_FD_92639 | JGI IMG/M metagenome (GOLD analysis project Ga0114967, IMG submission 92639) | Freshwater microbial communities from Lake Montjoie, Canada to study carbon cycling - M_130628_MF_MetaG | ecosystem: Environmental > Aquatic > Freshwater > Lake | place: Lake Montjoie... | reverse complement strand
GCAACTCCTAATCCCATTACGGTTCCACCTGTAAAGGAAACTTTTAATGCTTGCTTTAAACTTGTACGCGCAGCTTGTGTGGTACGCACATTCGCTTTTGTTGCGACTTTCATTCCGATATAACCAGCTATAGCAGAGAATACAGCTCCAATAATAAAGGCGATAGAGATAATCCAGCTAGAGTGAATTTCTTTTCCGTTTACTTCGTGAATAGTACCAGAGTAGGCCAACAAGGCAGCAGCAATTGAAACGAAAATGGCTAATACTTTCCATTCAGCTTTTAAAAACGCCATTGCGCCATCAGCTATATAACCAGCTAATTCTTGCATTTTTGCATCGCCAGCATCTTGTTTACTAACCCAAGCGGATTTAATAGCCATCACAATCAGGCCTACAATCCCAAGGGCGGGAATCAAATAAATTATATTGTCCATAAGTTCATTTTAGGGACGCGAATTTACCCCTTTTTGCCCTTTAAACCAAAAAATCGGGCTTATTAAATTCTCAAATTTAAAAGAGAAACGAGCCGAGGGAAGTCTGATAATAAAAATCAATAAAGAATAACTACTGAAAATCAGCAGTTAAGCAATTAAAAATCATAGTATAAAGTAAATACAATTGGTCTGTGTATTATTGAAATAAAATAGTAAATTGGTAATAATAACAGAATAATTCATTGCTCGTTTTATAATTGATGCATTGAAAGTTCTTATTAATCCGCACTAAAGCAAATAGCAAGTGTAAGTGGGCAACAAACTACAAACAATTGTAGCTATGGATTTTATACCTTAGATTTGTAATTAATGAATAAGCGCTTTATTTTTTTATTTTTTATTTTTCAATTTTGGAGTCATTCACTTTTTGCTTCTAAGACTCAATCGTTATTGGTCCATATTGTTTTTACTGTTGAAAATGGTAATTACGATTTATCTTACGTGGTAGTCAAGAAAAACGGAGTGGCTTTATTCACAAAAACAGGGGAGAAAAATATGAAGCTGAAGCTTGAATACGGCAACGAATATTTATTATGTTTTGGCAAAGAAGGATATATCACCAAACAAATTTTGTTTAATACTAGTCTTCCCGAAGGTATAGATACAACTGCTTTAGAACCCTATAAAATTGGCGTCAGAATTTTTAAGCAATATGAAGGAGTGAATATCGTAATCTATAATCAACCTGTAGCATTTATTCATTTTATTCCAGAAGATGAAGGTTTTGGTTACGATACCGATTATACCAAATCTATTTTATCAGAATTGGAAACGACAGAGAACATTTTGATTCAAAAATCGAAAGAAGAAAAGGAAAAGCAAAAGAAAGAGGCATCGGAAAAAAAGAAAGAAGATAAGCGAGAGAAAGAAAATAAGGAAACACTATCTGAATTGAAAAAAGAACTTTCACAGGATATTGTGATGATGGACTCAGTTTTAAACATTAAAAAAGAAGAGACTGTAGTTAAGGATACCACCCAGGTAAAAAATGCAACATTTGCGGAGGGGGAAGAACAACCTATCACCAAGCTGGGTATTGGCGATGGTGAAGATCAAAAAGGGATAATAAGCATAGATATTGGGGAAGACAAAGTGCAACAACATTTATTTGTTGCTTCAGGCGAAGAGCCATTATCAGAAATCAAATCAGTTTTTCCGGAGACTGAAACATTCACGCATATAATTGTAGAGAGGAATAGAAAGATTACGGAAGTAGATGTTTATTTTGAAGAAAAAAAATCAATTATTCGAAAAGTGGTTTATAATTGGGGAGGAGTTTATTATTATAATATTGATAATAAAACGATCAGCGAAGATCAATTCTATTCAATAATTAAAAATAGTAAACAGCACTAGTCATTTTGATAGGCGGCTAGTTATCTCATTCGACAAACTACGGGAAACAGGAACTTTAATTTTGCAATCTTTAAAATCAAGCAGATAGCCACGTGCGTTAGCAGATAACGAAACAACAAAATCAAGATTTACAACCCATTTTTTTTGACAACGATAAAAGGCAGTGTATCTTCTGAGTTCTTCGCGAGCTTCTTTTAACGTCATATTAAGTTTTAACTCGCTCATTAATCCGTTATTAAAATAATAGGCAGCAACATACTTTTTGTTTTCAGCTAGAAAAATTATCTCAGATACTTTTATTTTTTTCGTTCCATCAAAAGTTTTAAACTCAACTAATTCATCCTTTTGACTAACCAATCTTTTTTTGAAATTCATGGAATTAGAAATAGCATCTGCTTCTTTATTCAAAGATTTTGAAAGGATTTTTTCGTTCATAAAAACATAAGCTCCAACAAATGGCGCTAATGAAAAAACATTAATAACTGGGAATAATATAATGTTGTACAAATTATATTCTCCGACATAAAAGAAAGAATAAAATGCAACCAATATGGAAACAACAAAAACATTCCATAAAATGTAAATCACTTCTTTTTTGATAGTCCATTCCATCTCATTTCGCAGAGGAACAAAAAATTCTGGCAATGCTAATGCATTAAATAAAATAACACAAGTGGTTATGATACCACCGCAGATTGAAAACGATAAAACATCACTCATATTTAGCGCAGCTAAATCGAGGGGCTTTAAAAAGAAAATAATGAAAGTAACAAAAAGGCCCCATGATAATGCGATGCCTGTTTTTATTAGTTTGTTTTGAAGAAGTGGGTAAGGGGTATTCGCTACTTTGTTAAACACAGTAAATAATTATTTCAAATAATATTTTTGGAAGAATAAAGAATAAGCCGAAATGTTTTTAGTGCGGGCCAATTGTGCAAGGTTATCTTGAGAAATTACAAAATAAAATACTTTTGAAGGATCAGATTCTCCAATTGTTTCAGACGATTTTAATATATCAAGATAATAATCCATGCCATTTTTTACTGAAGCAAAATCGGTAATCATGATATATTGATAAGCCAAATCAATATTGCCGTTTTTAACTTCTAATTTTTCGTTGGTATAGTTTACAGAATTAAAGCTTTTAATTCTGTTCATGACCTCAGGAGTATTCAAAGAATTGTTTTTGTACAACACTAAAAAGTACTGTTTAATATCTGGAACGAAAATATAATTAGTACTCGAATCAATTAAATTTTGTAATGTGCTTGTTGTAACGGAAGTGTCCTTAGGCAACTCTTTAATATTCTTTCCGTGCATGAAATCAAGAATTTCTTTAGCACGGGTACTTACTGAGTCTTTTGGATAAGTTCTAATCACGTCTTCTAATGCTAATTCAAATTCTTGAGCTGTTTTTGTTTTACCAACTGCCATTGCCTTTAGCAACGAAAACTTAGAGGCTAACTTACTATTAGGGAATAACGCATCTGACTCTTCCTTTCTTTCTATTACATCTTGATATTGACGATTAAGATATGCGCGATATGTGTTTTCATAGAAAACTTCTAACACTGCTGTTTTCTTTTTTAGTTCTTTATAATAATTCGGATTCGTAATCAATTTTGAGTATTCCGACTCAGGATAATTATTTAATAAATACGATTTATAAGTCTCTGCCTTTACCGTATCTGTTAAAGCCATTAATGTTCTATATAAATTATAGTAGCTCGGAAGTTTGTATTTACTATCTGGGAAACGACTGTTCAGTAATTCAAAACTCTTGATGCTTTCAGGTAAATTATTTAACTGCTCACGATAAATAACTCCGCAGTTATATAATGCTTCAGTAACTTTTACATTAGACTCCTGAATAGATTGCGGTGTAGCTGGAATCATAGCTAAATATGCTTTTTGTCTTGCAACGGCATCTAACTTACTAATAGAATCATTAACTGCCGATTGATTGTTGGCTGTACTATCAATACCGTCATCGTTGTTTTCATCACCATTTTCAATCGTTGCGTCTTTTTCACTTCTTCTCCAATTGTCCTCTAACTTTCTGGTCCCCCATTTTTTTAGAAATTCGTTATAGCCAAATGCAATGGAAGATTGATTGTAAAAATACCATGATCCTTGAGCTGTAGCGCCTGGCCCATTTACATCTCTTACCTGACTTTTTAATTTTTTTTCTTCTAGAACTTTTTGTTCTTCAATTTTCTTTTTCTCTTCTTCTTCTTTTTTAAGTCTTTCCTTTTCGGAGTCTTCAAATGCTATTAAGCTTTTGATTTTTTCTTCCCGTTCTTGCGGCGATAAACTAGCTAGCGATTGTAAGCTATCTTCCTGTTGTATGACTTTTAGATTTTTAACTAATCGCTCTAAGCTATTTTTCTTTGACTGAATATCGATATAGTCAGGATGATCGCTGGTTAAATTAGTAAGACAGCTATCATAATAGGCAGCAGCAGGAATATACTCAGGATGATTATAAAAAATATTTCCTAATGCTAAATAACTCTGCGCTAGTTGAGAAGTATTACTTGTGGATGATCGAACAGATTGATTCAATAAAGTAATTGCCAAAGGCTCATCTTTTTCTTGCTGTGCTATTCCTGCAAGTGCGTAGTAAATCTGATCTTTATACTCTTCATTCTTTTCGTCCTTCAACATTTTATTCAACTCCTTCTTCACTATTTCTCCTGATCCACTGCTTACATCATAACACCTTGCCCTATTGATACGCGAATTAAATGACATCTCATAAATGGGGTTCATTTTAATTACTTTTTCATAATTTGAAAATGCTTCCTGTAAACTATCTTGCTTTTGTAGTAATTGCGCCAATATAAAAGTATAGCGTGCTCGGTCATCTTTTTTAATTGCTGTTGCAGATGCTTTTTTTAATGATTCTATCGCCCTAGGAACATCATCTTTCATTAAGTGGTATTGTGCAACTGCCGCGTTATAATCGCCTTTTAATTTTTCTGGAAATTTTTTATCATTTTTTAAATAATCTAATAAATACTCAGCATCTACTGTTTTTCCTAATTCCAAATACGATTTACAGAGCCATAATAAAGCTTCTGGACGCAATTCGCTTTCTTTATATTCGGATGAAATGTATTGGAAAGTTTCTATCGAAGACCAAAAATCGTGTTTGTAAAATTGAGCCTTGCCAATTAGAAGATAACAGTCATCAACCCATTTATTTCGTTCGTCTACTTTATTGTCTTTTTTACCTTTCAGCACCATTGAATTCCTAGAAATAGCAATCGACACTTTTTTCATGGCCTCATCCATATCCGGGAAAATGGATTTTGCTTTGGTTAAGTCGCCATATTTAAAAATTGAAAGTACACGATCATATTTATCTTCGTGTGAAGTAGCCAAACTTGCCGAACCAGTACGAACCCGTTCACGGGCATTAAAGAAGAAATTGTAATGCGTAATCATACCATGGTAGTTGCAGCTAACCACATTATTTTTCTTTACGCTACAAGAAGACCATATTACCGCAATAAAGAAGCTTGCAATAAGGCCAGACAAAATTTTTATACCCCTTGAATTTATTCGCACAATATTTACTTGGATTATCTATCTATAGAGTAGAGAATGATACTACAAATATCGTAAAATTAGTCGATAATTTAAACAACGCTGCCTCGTAAAGAATATTATATTTGTACCGATGCTAGTATCTAAAGCTAAAAGAAAAAAAATAGCACATATTCTTAAGAGTAAGTTTAGGTTTGTCGTAATGAATGACCAAACCCTAGAAGTGAAGTTTTCTCTTCGACTAACCCCTATGAATATTATTGTAGTGGGGGGCTCGTTTGCATTGATTTTAATTACGCTAACGATGTATCTGATTGCTTTTACACCAATTCGAGAATATATACCTGGATATGCTGATGTTAATATGCGTAGAAATCTTATTAAAATGACGCTAAAAACAGATTCGATCATGCAAAAGGTAGATGCTGATGAAAAGTATTTATCTAATCTTCTCGATATTATAAATGATAATGTTGATACGACTCTTCCTGACAAGAAAGTTGGTGCTGGTCAATTATATGATTCTATTCAGAAGCTTAATAAATCGGATGCAGATTCTCAATTACGCTGGCAAATTGAAAATCAAGAGCAATTTACTTTAATTAATAATGGCGATAAAGCATTTTCTTCGGGGATTGGCAGCTATTCATTTTTTACCCCTTTAAAAGGCAACATTACCTCTAAATTCAGTACAGCTCAAAAGCATTTTGGAATTGATATAGTTGCTGGGCCTAATGAAGGAATTAAGTCCGCACTTGATGGAACTGTGGTGATGGCAAATTTTACTTCTGAAACAGGTTATGTAATAGGAGTTCAACATTCTAATAACTTGTTTACCTTTTATAAGTACAATTCTGCGTTGTTAAAGTCTGCAGGCGATTATGTAAAGGCCGGTGAAGTAATTGCGATAATTGGAAATTCCGGAGAGTTTAGTAGTAGACCACATTTGCATTTTGAATTATGGTTTAATGGTAATCCAGTAAATCCAATTGATTATATCAACTTTTGATTAATCTATGAAAGCAAGATTCGTTTTTGTATTGCTGTATCTTATAACTCAATTATCTTGTCAATCAGCCATTAAAAAGGAGCCATCAATTCCTGCTGAAAATCAGTTTAAAAAGACTAGTGATAAAGAAGATAAAAATTCTTCAACTATGACAATTGAATCGGGAAATAGTTCTACTTTTACCCCTGCGAATACTTCGGGTAGTTTTTCTAAAGGCAAGGGGTCTGAAACAAAATTATCTACAGAAAAGCCAAATCGAAATAGTGTTTTGAAATTCAATACCCGACCTTTACAACCACCTTTCGAATTTGTGGATGAAAACACAGACCCCGCCTTTATTTATTCTAATCCTGATGGATGTGAAACAATTGTACCCGACACTGTTAATTAAGCATTGTTTTCAATTAAATTAGCTGAAAATATTTTAAGTTTTGAAAAAACGAATTGCCATACTTGGTTCTACCGGTTCAATTGGAACACAAGCTTTAGAAGTTGTTGAACAAAATCCTGATTTGTTTGAAATAGATTGTTTAACGGCTAATTCTAATGCAGATTTATTAATTGCCCAGGCTATTAAATTTAAACCTAATAGCGTCGCGATAGCTGATGAAACAAAATATCAAATTGTAAAAGAGGCACTTGCTAATGAATCAATAAAAGTTTTTGGTGGCTATAATTCGATCGTCCAGCTTATGTCATTGGACACATTTGATTTAGTATTAACAGCCATGGTTGGTTTCTCAGGATTAGAACCAACGCTGGCGGCTATCCGAAATAAAAAAACCATTGCATTGGCCAATAAAGAAACGTTGGTAGTAGCTGGGGATGTTGTAACAAAATTAGCAGCCGAAAACAATGTTGCTATTTATCCTGTTGATTCAGAACACTCCGCAATTTTTCAATGCTTATATGGCGAGTTTGGAAATCCAATTGAAAAGATAATTCTTACCGCCAGCGGCGGCCCTTTTAGAGGGAAAAAACTAGAGGAGTTAAGTTCAGTCACGCGCGACCAGGCACTGAAGCATCCTAATTGGACTATGGGAGCAAAAATCACTATTGATTCTGCAACTTTGATGAACAAAGGACTGGAAATGATAGAAGCTAAATGGCTGTTTGGATTATCACCCGATCAAATCGATGTTATCGTTCATCCTCAATCAATTATTCATAGTATTGTTCAATTTGAAGATGGCTCAATGAAAGCACAAATGGGCCTTCCGGATATGAAGCTGCCTATTCAAGTAGCAATGGCTTATCCACATAGAATTAAAAATAATTTTCCAAGATTTGATTTTATTAATTATCCGAATTTAACATTCGAAAAACCGGATCTGGAAACTTTTCAGTGTTTAACATTAGCAAAGCATGCAATGAATAAAGGCGGTAATTTACCTTGTATAATGAATGCTGCCAACGAGGAGGCTGTTGCCGCATTTTTAAATAGAGAAATAGGTTTTCTCACAATCGCAGAATTGATTGAAGAAGTAATGAATAGCGCTACATTTATTGCAACGCCTTCAATTGAAGATTACCAAAATTCGGATGCGGAAGCGCGAAGAATGTTCAAAGAAAATCTTGCGCGGAAAAAGTTCGTAATTTCACCAAATAATTAATTTAATTTTTAATAATACAGAAATGGATGCATTGATAATGGCTGGGCAGCTTATTGCAGGTTTGGCAATTTTAGTTACTCTTCATGAGCTAGGACATTTTTTGGCCGCTCGCGCTTTTGGAATAAAAGTGGAAAAATTTTATTTATTCTTTGATGCCTGGGGATTTAAATTGTTCAGCTTTAAGAAAGGAGATACAGAATATGGTATTGGCTGGCTTCCATTAGGAGGCTATGTGAAAATTGCCGGAATGATTGATGAGAGTTTAGATACTGAACAACTAGCAAAAGCCCCAGAGCCGTGGGAATTCAGAGCAAAACCAGCATGGCAACGCTTAATTGTTATGGTTGGTGGTGTAACTATGAATGTAATTTTAGGTATTATTATTTTTTCATTTTCATTGCTTGAGTTTAAGAAAGAATATTTATCGATTAATGAGGTAAACAAAGGAGAGGGAATTTATGCGTATAGCCTTGGCCGTGAGTTAGGTTTTCAAAACGGAGATAAAATAATTGCAATCGATGGAAAAAAATTCGATCGTTTTGATGATGTACTTTCCTCACGAATTATGTTTGGGGCAACTGTAACAATTCAGCGTAATAGTCAGACAATTGAGATTGAAGTCCCTTCTAACTTTTATCGTACTATTAGCAAGGTAGGGCGATTAAATTTTATTGGATTCGGTAATCAAAAATTTACAGTAAGCACTATTGCTGATAATAGTCCTGCAGCGAAAGCGGGAATCAAACAAGGAGATCAGATAATTGCTATAACAGGAGAAAAAATTCTTGATACCGAAGATTTAAAATCAAAGGTTTCTTCACATTGCAATAAGGAAATAGTTATTGATATTATTCGTGATAAAAAACCGGTAACTATTTCTTGCATAGTTCGCCGAGATAGCACAATAGGTATTGGCTATTTCCCCGAGGCAATTGAGAATGCTAATTATCACATGACTCCTTATACATTAGGCAGTGCTTTTAAATTTGGATCTTCTGATGCCAAGGAGGCGTTGGTGTCTAACGTTAAGGGCCTACGTAAAATCTTCACTGGGCAAGAGAAGGCAAGCGATTCAGTTCAAGGGCCAATTGGCATCGCACAGATTTATGGTGGTACATGGGAGTGGCCAAAGTTTTGGGCTATAACGGGATTGTTATCAATGGTATTAGCATTTATGAATATACTCCCTATTCCTGCATTAGACGGCGGCCATGTGGTGTTCTTAATAATTGAGAGCATTACCAGAAAGAAATTTAGCGATAAATTTATGGAGCGTGCACAAATTGTAGGGATGGTTATCTTATTAGCATTAATGGTATTTTCTGTTGTTAACGATATCTGGAAACATATTTTGAATTAATGATTTTAGCAAATAAAATGCGAAAAACAGTTCTTCTGATTTTAGTGGTGTTGGTTTCTGTAATTAGTAATGCACAGGACTCTGCTTCTACAAAAATTCTTTTAGTACCATTTAATCCAGAAATGTATTTGAGCGATATCGAGCAAGATATTATTCAGAATACAAAGATGTCGCCCGAGGAATATCGCGCTTATTTTCGTCGTGCGCTGGATTCAAAAATACAAGGCGAATTAAAATCGTATAGGCCAACCGTTAGTTTAATGTCTGATAATGAAGGAGATGATAAAAAGGAACTTCGTGAATTCTATGCACAATCAGGTTATAGCTATTTAGAACCTGTAGGAAAAGGAGTAGGAAAAGCAGTTGATAAGAAGAAAGGACTTTTCGAAAAGAAAACAACAGAAGAAAAAGCTCCACTTTATATTACAACACGAGGAGACGATAAATTCATGAATGCTGCTGTTACAGATAAAGAATTTTTTAAAGGATTGCTTTCTGCTAATGGATGTAACTATGCAGTATCGATAAATCAATTTGAGATAAAAACGAATTATAGTTCGTGTATTGACTTATCACGAAAGCTATACAGAAGAGAGTTAATTATACATTATTCTATCTGGGATGCCAATGCTAAGCTAATTGGAGGTAATTTCTTGGTTGTGTACTTTCCTTCGGATGTAAATAAGCCCCAGGAAATAGTAGATAAAACGTTTAAATCGATTGCAGAAGCATTTCTAGTACAGTTTAAAGAGACAAATACTAACTAAAGCGACTAAAATACCCCTTGAAAATCAGCCTAATTAATAAACAAACCTACTTATAAACAATTACTTGTTGGTTTTTTTAAAGAAATTTTTGCTTAGTTTAATTATTTACATTTAAATTTGGCCAACCTTAAACATAAAAAAACAAATGAAAAAAGGATTACTTATTGTTGCAATGATGATTGGTGTTACCGCATCTGCACAAGACATGAACTCAAAAAAAGGAACACCAATCCTTCCTGAATCTGGAGATTGGAGCATCGGAATCGGCGCTAACTCATCTTTAAACTACTTCGGTAATTTATTGAATGGAAACACTGACAACAGCCCAATGTCTTTTGATTGGACAAATGGTAACGACAATGTTATCACTGGTAAAATGATGAAAGATGCGAACACTGCATACAGTGCTAAGCTTCGTTTAGGTTTCGGATCTACAACTTCTGACAACCAGTCAGTAGATTTAGACGGAGACGGAATCGCTGATGTTGATTCAGTTGAAATTAAAAATGGTGGATCTAACATCAATTTAGGTGCTGGTATCCAAATGTATCGTGGTAAAGGTCGCGTTCGTGGTTTCTACGGAGCAGAAGCTAACATTGGCTTAAGCTCAGGTAAAGAAACTTGGACTGCAACTGACTTAAGCGTAGAAGCTAAAGCTGGTTCTACTTTCAACTTAGGTATCCGTGGTTTCATCGGAGTTGAATATTTCTTCGCTCCTAAGATGTCATTAAGCGGTGAATTAGGTTGGGGATTAGGAATTGCTTCAACAGGTGCGTCTGAAACGACTGTTACTGTTGGTGGAACTACTACAACAACTAAAGGTGGCAAAACATCTTCATTCGGTTTAGATACTGATAATGCAGGTGCTGCAATCAACTTAAACTTCTATTTCTAAGAAATATAAAAGTTTAGAACTTTGGAAAAGGTCCTGTGAAAACAGGGCCTTTTCTTTTTTGTTTAAACCCTTTTTATCCTACTTATTTTTTGGTTTCTTTGTAGTAAACAGAACCCCGATTTTGTGTCTGAAAGTTTCGAAATAAAGTTACCCCAGTTTGTTGGTCCGTTTGACTTGCTCCTGTTCTTCATTGAGCGTGATGAGTTGGATATTCATGATATTCCTATTGCTACCATCACAAATGATTTTATGGAATACATGCATCAAATGCAATCGATGAATATCGAACTAGCAAGCGAGTTTATTTTGGTGGCTGCAACGTTAATGCGCATCAAAGCAAAAATGTTGTTACCACGTTACGGAAAAGATGAGGATGGAAATGAAATTGATCCTCGCCAGGATTTAGTTCGTCAGCTGTTAGATTATAAGCAGTTTAAAGCAGCTTCCGAAGATTTACGTTTGATGGAAGATGAACGCTTAATGCGCTTTGCGAGAGGGAATGTGCAACATGAGCTATCTAAGCTAGGAACAACCACTGAAACAGGTTATGCCGGAGAACTAAATCAGCTAACGCTATATAAGTTAATCGCTACCTTTGAAAAGGTAATGTCTCGCTTTGAGGATAGCCAAAACCGAGTTATCCATACTGTATTACAATCGCCGTATACAATCGACAATCAAAAGGATTATATCTTAACGAGAATGTCGCTAAAACCGCAACAGAACTTCGCTGATTTGTTTGATGAGTGCGTTAGTAAACTACATGCGGTGTATACTTTCCTAGCTTTACTTGAATTACTTCAAAACAGAGTGTTTCTAATTTTTCTCAGTGAAGGCTTTAACAACTTTGTAGTTTGTACGCCTGAAGCAGCCCCTCAACAACAAGCAACTGAAGATAATGCTGAATGAACATCGTAAAATCCTAAAGCAGTTTTCGCCAGGAAGAATTATCCTTCCTATATTGCTTGGATTAGGTGTTGCAGTATGGTTGTTTTTGAGAGAGTTTAAATCCGAAGCATTTTATCAAATTACTTGGACCACTAATTCTACTCTGTGGTTGCTCTTAGCGATAGTATCTATTTTTATCCGCGACTTTGCGTATATGGTACGCGTTAGAGCACTTACCGATTATCAGCTAAGTTGGTATCGGTCCTTTATTGTAATTATGCTCTGGGAGTTTAGCTCTGCGTTGGTACCAGGTATGTTTGGAGGCGGATTTCTATTTGCTATTTTTATTTTAAACAAGGAAGGCGTGAATATGGGGAAGAGTATTACTGCCATTATGAACTCTTCTTTTTTAGATGGATTATTTCTGGCAACAATGGCTCCTTTGGTTTATTTCCTGATTGGAAAGCAAGCTCTTTTTGCCAGTGTGCATATCGATACCACTGTTGGTAGTAGTATCTTCTATACCTTTTGGGTTGTTTATTTTTCGATTATCGCATATAAAATTTTAATTGCCTATGCGTTGTTCGTCAACCCGCATATGATTAAAGCGCTAATTTTAAAATTAACTTCATTACCGCTCTTAAAGAGATGGCATCAGAATGCAATTGAAACAGGCGAACAATTAATTATTGCTAGCAAAGGATTGAAAAATCAGAATGCGAAATATTGGGCAATTACGATAGTAGCAACATTTGCTTCATGGATTGCGCGTTTCTCTATTGTGAATTGTATTATTCATGCATTTCATGGAGAAAGCATTGTAAATGATGCAGTAATTTATGGGAAGCAAGTAGTAATGGGAATTATTATTCTATTAAGTCCAACACCAGGCGGCAGCGGACTAGCAGAATATATTTTCAGTAATTTCTTAAATGAGTTTATTCCGAACGGCTTGTCGTCAGCGTTAGGATTGCTTTGGAGAATATTAAGTTATTACCCGTATATTTTTGTTGGAGCAATAATTTTACCTCGCTGGCTAAAAAGTCATTTTAAACTGGATCAGTTTAAGCTTTAATATTTTCTCACTTCGGAACTTCCATCACTGCGTGACACTCTTTACAAGTGCGCAATGCTTCATCCCCGTAAAACTTTTCCATCACGACCTTTAACTGTTCTACAATATCTTCTACCGAAAATTCAGCTTCATATAATTTGGTTGCGCATGATTCACAAAACCACATGCACTTATCAATCTCTTCTTCTTTACGCTTTCGTTCGACAACCAAACCAATAGTATTTGGTCCGCGTTGTGGTGAATGTGGAATATGTGGAGGTAGTAAAAACATCTCCCCGGCTTTAATGTTCACATCTATATGCTTACCATCTTGAATGGTCTTAACAGTAATATCGCCTTCTAATTGATAAAAAAGCTCTTCCCCTTCCTCAAAGTGATAATCCTTACGAGAGTTGGGGCCGCCTACTATCATTATGATAAAATCTTCACTTAACTCATAAACAACTTTGTTGCCTACTGGAGGCTTTAATAAATGTCTGTTTTCTTCAATCCATTTATTTAAATTTATTGGGATACCGATTGCCATAGCGATTACATTTGTAGAATTAAAAAGCAAAGTAACTTAATCGTATCAAACTATCAAAGTTTCCTTTGTAATATCCTTAATTGATTTATTCATGAATTTAAATTTACAGAATCACACAGCCTTGGTATGCGGCAGTTCTCAAGGAATTGGAAGAGCTTCTGCAACTGAATTAGCACTATTGGGTGCAAGAATAGTACTTTTAGCTCGAAACGAAGACACATTGAAAGTCACCTGTAGTGAGTTACCTTCTCCAAACGGGCAGCAGCATCATTATTTAGCAGCTGATTTTTCTAATCCAGCGCAAGTAGCTTCAGTTGTTGATACTTTTGTTAAGGCTGGAAACCCAATTCATATTCTAGTAAATAATACTGGAGGTCCTCCCGGTGGTCCAATTGTGAATGCAACTGCAGAGGCATTCTTAAATACATTCAATCAGCATTTAATCTGTAATCACCTAATCGCACAAGCTGTATTGCCTGGAATGAAGGAAGCAAGGTTTGGAAGAATCATCAATATTATTTCGACGAGTGTAAAACAACCGCTTAAAGGATTAGGTGTTTCAAATACTATTCGCGCCGCGGTTGCTAATTGGTCGAAAACACTCTCGATAGAAGTTGCGCCATTTGGAATCACAGTAAACAATGTTTTGCCAGGCGCTACAGCAACTCAACGATTATCGTCAATCATCGAGAATAAATCACAAAAGCAAAATCATTCAATTGATCAAGTAGAGCAAGAGATGCTTTCTGAAATTCCAGCAGGTCGTTTTGGAAGGCCAGAGGAGATTGCGGCAGCAGTAGCTTTTCTTGCATCACCAGCAGCAGCATATATCAACGGAATTAATGTTCCTATTGATGGTGGAAGAACTAGTTGTTTATAATTATTTAATACTATCAAATTGTTACTTAACCACATTTAAATAAAATGGAAAACGAATACACTAATCCCAAAAAGAAGAAAAAAATATTACCATTTATTTTATTTACGATTATTTTAATTTCGGTTTTATTCGGGATAAATAAATACAATTATGCCCTGCATCATGTAGATACTGATGACGCACAAATTGACGGCGATATTAGTCCTGTTTACAGCCGAGTTGCTGGGTATGTAAGTGTAGTAAATTTTGAAGACAATCAAAAAATAAATAAGGGAGATACTTTAATTACAATTGATATTCGTGATTTGCAAATTAAACAAGAAATGGCTGAGGCTGCGCTGGCGAGTGCGCAAGCAAATTTAAATGTCGCACAAGCTGCTATAAATATAGCGCAAGGAAGTGCTGCAGTTGCAAATACAGGAATTGAATCAGCGAAGGTAAGAGTTTGGAAAGCAAATCAGGACTATAACCGTTTTTCTCAGTTGATGAATCAAGATGCAACAACAAAACAAAAATTTGACGCAGCAAAAGCAGAAAAGGATGGTGCTGAAGCATCGTTGAATACTGCTAAAAGCCAGTTTTCAGTAACGAATAATCAAGTTTCAGCAGCTAAAGATCAATTGGTGGTGGCCCAAGCTCAAATCAAACAAAGAAGTACAGAGATAGATTTTGCAAAATTGCAAATTACCTATTCCTATGTTACTGCTCCTACATCAGGTACGGTATCAAAAAAGAATGTGCAAAACGGACAGTTAATCAATGTTGGTTCGCCCCTATGCGTAATCGTTAGTAGCAATGATAGTTATGTAATTGCAAACTTTAAAGAAACGCAATTAGAAAAAATGAAGGAGGGGCAGGACGTAAAAATTAATGCAGATGCTTTTTCAGAGACTGAATTTACAGGTAAAGTGTACCGGATTTCGGCAGCAACAGGTGCTAAGTTTAGTATCCTTCCCCCCGATAATGCAACTGGAAATTTTGTGAAAGTAATTCAGCGTGTTCCAGTAAAAATTAAAATTGATCAGAAAAATAATTCTTCTAAATTACTTCGTCCAGGAATGAGTGTTAAAGTTTCTGTTCAAGTCGATTAATTACTAATGGCTGCTGCATCCGGTTTTCAAAAGTGGATTATTACCATAACGGTTATTCTTGCTTCATTGCTTGAGTTAATCGATACTACAGTTGTTAATGTATCGCTCCCACAAATCATGGGAAACTTAGGCGCTACTTTGGAAGATGTTGGCTGGGTAATCACTGCGTATTCAATAGCCAATGTGGTTATTTTACCGATGTCGGGTTGGTTAGCAAATCGCTTCGGACGAAGATCCTATTTTGCTTTTTCTATTGTATTGTTTACGGTTGCTTCTTTCTTTTGTGGCAATGCGCATACAATATGGGAGCTAGTTTTTTTCAGATTTATTCAAGGTATTGGAGGAGGAGCTTTGTTAGGAACAGCCCAAGCAATTTTATTAGAAACATGGCCGAAGGAACAGCACGGTATGGCGCAGGCGTTATTCGGCTTAGGTGTTGTGGTAGGCCCTACTATTGGTCCAACATTAGGAGGTTATATTACTGATCATTGGTCATGGCCCTGGGTGTTTTTTATTAATCTGCCATTGGGTGTGATTGCCTTGTTGTTAACGCTGCAGTATATCAAAGATGGAATCCATAGTAATAAACCAGGTAATGTCGATTGGCTCGGAATATTTCTACTGACTGTTGCTGTTGGTTCTTTACAATTTGTTTTGGAAAGAGGGGAAAGTGAAGACTGGTTCGAAACGAACTATATAACGGTACTGTCTATCCTCGCTGTTGTAGCAGGGGTTGTTTTTATCTGGCATGAGCTCAGAACCGATTCGCCAGTCGTTAATTTGAGGATATTAAAAAATCGTTCCCTCTTTTTAGGAATGTTTACCACATTTGTTTTGGGATTTGGATTGTATGGATCTGTATTCGTATTCCCAATTTTCTGTCAGAATTTGCTGGGATTTTCAGCTCAACAAACAGGAATGTTGTTAATTCCTGGAGGACTATCAACTATTTTCATGATGCCACTTGTTGGGAAAATGTTGCAGCGAAAAGTGTCGCCGCAAATTATGGCCACCTTCGGATTTAGTTTGTTCTTCCTGTTTACTTATACCATGTCGCGCTCTAATTTAAATTCAGGAGAAAGTGATTTTTACTTGCCCTTAATTTTACGAGGAATTGGAATGAGCTTTTTATTCGTTCCTTTGACAATGCTTGCATTAGGATCGTTGGCTCCAAAAGATTTTCATCAGGGAACAGGATTAAATAATATGATGCGACAATTGGGTGGTTCCTTCGGAATTGCACTTATCACCACATTAATACATATCCGTAAGGGATATCACCGTGATCATTTGATCAGCAACATGGATATTTATAATCCGAAGTTTGCTGCACGTTGGAATGAATTAATTGCAGGCTTTACAGCGAAAGGATTCTCCTTAGAGCAAGCACAAAATATGGCTGCAAAAGCAATGGATGGAATGGTAACTAAAAATACTTATTTACTTACGTATCTTGATGCCTTTTGGGCAGTAGGAATATTCTTAGTGGTAAGTATTCCGTTAATATGGCTGCAAAAATCTAAGAAGAATGCGCCTGTTCCGGTGGATAGTCATTGATGGATTATTCTACTCTTTCGTATACTTCTACCCTCGAATTGTCTAGTGAAATTAATTGTAAACTTTCTTTCTGGTTAGATTTAGTTAATGAAATAAAATACGTTTTTATATAACGATGATATTCATGCCAAGAATTTGTTTGAGTATTAACAATAAATAAAATTGTTTTTTGACTTTTATCTATTGTGTTATCTTCTGTATTGG
>Ga0114967_10001956_pt1 | contig 17269 bp, 17 predicted proteins | sample M_130628_MF_Meta_FD_92639 | JGI IMG/M metagenome (GOLD analysis project Ga0114967, IMG submission 92639) | Freshwater microbial communities from Lake Montjoie, Canada to study carbon cycling - M_130628_MF_MetaG | ecosystem: Environmental > Aquatic > Freshwater > Lake | place: Lake Montjoie... | reverse complement strand
TAGATATCGAAAAAATCTGTCGGGAATCCGCAATAAATCCCGACGTAATGATTTTTGTTGAGGGCGGCAATATGAATTTGCTACCAATCAATTTTGAATTATTGAATTTTCCGAAATACTGGTGGGGAATTGATACACAGTATGCATATAAAAAACATCTACTCATTTCAAGGCTATTTGATCATGCATTTATTGCTCAGAAAGAATATGTTGAAAGATTACAAGCAGATGGAATTTTAAACTGCTCATGGATGCCCTTGGCTTTTCCAGACTTACTCGATAGACAACCCAAAATATCCCGCGATATAGACATTTCCTACATCGGTTCAAGTAACTGGAATCTCTATCCACAAAGAGGCATATTTCTACGAGCGATTACTTCAAATTTTGAAAATTACAGAATTGGTCAGGCCAAAGCTTCCGAAATGATTGAAATATATTCAAATTCAAAAATAGTTTTCAACCATAGCTTAAAAAACGACATAAACATGAGATTTTTTGAAGCAATAGGTTCTGGAGCACTTCTTTTAACTAGCCGCATTGAAGGGAACGGAATAGATGAATTATTTATCGAAGGCGAGGATTATGTAGTTTATAAGGATGAAGCTGATCTAACTAAGAAAATAAGCTTTTACCTAAGTAATGACATGAAACGTAAGGCAATATCTGAGTCAGGGCAATTGAAAATTCGAAACGGACATACCTATAAGAACAGGGCGGAATACATCGCAAGTTACGATAACAAAAGTCCTAAAGATAAACACGTATGTCACTCTGATTATTCCTCTGCCTTAACTCAAATGGATTTTTATGCAGACGCTTTATCAGAATTTAGGAAAGAGATTAAAGCAAGACCCTACTCAAGACAGAACAGGTTACGTACTGTCTTTATCGCGCCATTATTCGGCCTCTTAAATGGTCTTTTAAGGCTAATTGAAAAATTAATTGATTTTTCTAGGTTTGCTAAATGAATATTTGGATTGATTCAAAAAATGCAATTTTTCAAAATTCCGGAATAAGCCAATGGCTAAAGACATTACTCATTGGAATTGCAGAGGATAAAAGAGATAAATTCACCTTAATTTCTCCAACTCAAAACAAGTTACCTTTTCCAGAATTGAATTTTGCACACCGATTACTCCCGTGGCTTGCTTTTATTCCTAGGCGAATAAATACGCTAATTTATGATTTATTCATATTCAGGTCATTAGCGCGTCTGAATAGACCAGATTTAATTTTTTCACCATATTTTGATGTTCTTATGCCAAAAAAGATTAAATCAATCATAACAATCCATGATCTATGTTTTCTTGAAGCTGCAGACCAATATTCATTTCTACGTAGAAATTACTTTGTTAATTTAATGAAAATCAATCTCAAAAGATCTTCGCTGATATTTACGGTATCCGAAAGTTCCAAAAAGGCAATTGAATCTTTTCTAGGAGTGGCAAGTGAAAAAATTGTGGTGTTGCCCAATGAATTGGATATTGACTTCAAATCTTATGAACCAACAGAGGCTGAGATTGCTGAGTTCAGACATACTCACGAGCTTGGGACGAAGTTAGTCCTCTACACCGGTGGGCTCGAAAATCGGAAAAACATTCCAAGATTATTGAAGGCGTTGGATGCCTTATATTCTGCAGATAAAAAAATTCAATTGTTGATTTCTGGGTCACCAAATAAGCGATGGCTAGAGATAATTGGAGAAAAGAGATTGGCGTCTTCTCAAGTATCGTTTCTGGGATTTCTAAATCCAACAGAATTAAAAATTGCATATTCCGCCGTAGATGCTGTCATTTACCCATCACTAAGCGAGGGTTTTGGTCGGGCGTGCATCGAAGCGATGAACAGTGGAACTCCACTTATCTGTTCAGATTTGCCGGTTTTCCGAGAAGTTTCTGGAGGGTATGCAACCTATTTTGATCCTAAAGATGAATTAAGTTTAAAATCGTCTCTAGATACTGTTGTGAATTCAACTCGAACTCCATCAAAGCCACAAATAAATTTCAAGGACGTTGATACCGCAAACCTTTTCAGGAGTTCAATAGAGCTTTTGGTCGGTAAATCTTTATGAAATCGATTTCAAATGTTTCAGTAATTATCCCGTGTTACAACGCAGCTGATTTTATCGAAAGAGCCTTAGATTCAGTTCTTACTCAGTCGGTGCTTCCCAAAGAAATAATTCTTATAGACGATGCAAGTAACGACGGCACTTCTTCAGAATTATTACGCCTAAAAGGTTTACATCACGATGTGACCATTACTGTCATCACGAATAAAACTAATTTGGGTCCTGGATTTTCAAGAAATGAAGGGTGGTCTCGGGCCAGTAGTGAATGGATAGCTTTTCTAGATGCCGATGATGCGTGGGATCCAAATAAATTAGAAGAGCAATTGAAGTTGGCAGACAATAATCCAGACTTCGGTATTTTTTGCCACGAGTCCAAGCACGCAGAAAATAGAATTGGCCGAGGTTTAAATGGACTCCGAGTTACTCAGATCTCCTTATCTCTAAAAAGTATGATGTTTAAAAATTCAGTTTCTACGCGCACCGTTTTGTTACGAAGGGACTTACCTCAGAGATTTAGCAGTGGTTTAGCTGAAGACTTATCACTCTGGCTCGCATGCCTAAATGATGGGATTTCCATTCTCAAGTCAAACTTGCCCCACGCATATATATATCGTCCTGAATTTAGCCCTGGGGGAATTAGCTCTAATCTGGTTAAACATGAATTTTATGAGCTAAAAGTTCTAGGACGATACTTTAAACTTATGCCATTCACGACATCGCTAGCTTTAGTTTTTTCTCTGGGAAAATTCATCCGAAGATGCCTAATTAGAGTTTTAAGAAGGATTTCAAATTGACGAATATTTCGGTATTTGGTGGGACCGGCTTCATCGGAACCAATTTTTCATCCCTAAGTAAGCTTGAAGTTCAATTAGTTGATAGGGAAATTCCTGACCCAAAATTCCCCGAGGTTCTCTATTTGATCGGCACAACAGATAATTACAATATTTTTGAAAATCCAAATCTAGACATTGAAACTAATCTCAATCTCTTAATTGAAAATCTTGAGTTACTGCGTAAGAAATTCGGAAAGTTCACCTTCAACTTTGCGAGTTCATGGTTCGTTTATGGAGAGACTGATTCGCTTCCATTCAAAACAAATCAATCTTGCAAGCCCAAGGGGTTTTATTCGATTTCAAAATACGCTGCAGAAATGTATATCGAGTCTTATTGCAAGACTTATGGCATTGACTATCGGATATTTAGGTTTGCTAATGTTTTTGGGAGCGGTGATGCTGGCATTTCACAAAAGAAAAACGCGTTACAATTTTTAGTTGGAAAGATTAAGAATAATGAGGCCCTAGATTTATATGAGGGTGGTAATTTTCTACGGGACTATATTGATGTGAGAGATCTAGTCACAGCGATTGATTTATTAGTTACCAAAGGTGAACTAAACAAGATCTATAACGTTGGTTCTGGAATTCCAACAAAATTTATAGATGTAATTTCAGCGGCGAATAGGGCTTTCAATAGTTCTAGCCAAATCAATTCAATACAAACACCTGAATTCCACAAGTTGGTTCAAGTGAAAGATGCCTATTTGGATATCTCAGACCTATCAAAACTTGGATTCACTCCGCAATATAATGTTATCGATGAGATAATAAACCTATGAGCGGTGACAATCTGATACAAGAATTCCTTGCGAAATTTGCCGAAGGCGGTAACAAGGTTTTTCCATACTTGGCTAACACAAAGAATGAATTTAATCCCGAAAAAGATAGCGTCTATTACTCTGGTCCTTACTGGGATAGTCGAGAAATTGAAGCCGCTATGGAAAGCCTGCTATCGGGCTTTTGGTTATCTTCTGGCGAAAAAGTTGATAAATTTGAAAGACGGTTCTCAAAGCAATTCAATTTTTCTGAGTCCTTGATGGTCAATTCTGGAAGCTCAGCAAACTTAGTGATGGTCGCAGCGCTTAAGAAATATTATGGTTGGCAAGATGGAGATGAAATTATTGTCTCGGTTGTTGGTTTCCCAACTACGGTGAGCGCAATTATACAAAACTCATTGATACCTGTTTTTGTAGACATCAATTTTGAAGACTTGAACTGGGATTTAGATCAAATTAAGAAAGCAATTACTAGCAAGACTCGTGCCGTTTTTTCTTCTCCTGTTCTTGGCAATCCTTACAACTTGGACCAACTCTTAGAAATTTGTGGCGAAGCAAAAATTGAAATAATTGCAGACAATTGTGACTCTCTTGGAAGTAAGTGGAGGCAAAACTATCTTACTGACTATGCAGTTGCCGCCTCATGTTCTTTTTATCCTGCTCACCACATTACGACAATGGAAGGTGGGATGGTCTCTAGTAAAAACGAAGAGATTGTTAAATTAGCAAGGTCATTTGCCTGGTGGGGTCGTGGTTGTTATTGCGTTGGAAGACAAAATCTTCTTCCTGATGGAACCTGCAAGAAGCGCTTCGATAAATGGATACCCGAGTGTGATGACATAGTGGATCATAAATATGTCTTCGACAATGTCGGCTACAACTTAAAGCCACTAGATCTTCAAGGCGCGATTGGAATTGTTCAATTAGAGAAATATGCTGAGATTGAAGATTTGCGAAGAAAAAATAAAGCAAGAATGGATGCAATCTTCAGTAAAGTTCAAGGCATTCGAGTATTGCAGGAGTTAGAACAGGCCGAAACATCTTGGTTTGGGGCTCCAATTGTGTGTGAAAGTAGCTCGTTGAAAAGAGCGCTTGTCACACACCTAGAAAAGAATAGGGTTCAAACTAGAAATTATTTTGCAGGAAATCTACTAATGCAGCCGGCATATAAGAAGTTTGGTAACTGGAAAGATTTTCCAAATGCTTCAAGAGTTCTATCGCAGGTATTTTTCGTGGGAGTCTCCCCCACGATTAGTTCTGCCATGATGGATTATGTCCAAGATGTGGTTTCAAATTTTACTTTTGAATCTTAGAGTCCCACCAGGTTTGATTCTCTAAGTACCAATCAATTGTTTTTCTAAGCCCATTTATGAAATCGATTTTTGGAGAATAGCCAAGTTTCGATTCAGCCTTGGAATAATCCAAAGAATACCGGTAATCGTGCCCAGGTCTATCCGAAACATATTCAATGGAATCTTCATCTCTGTTAAATGCTTCCAAAATTAAATTTGTAATTTCTAAATTGCTTAACTCAAATGAGCTGCCTATGTTATAGATCTGTCCTGACTCTCCCTTGGACAATATTAGGTTTAAAGCATCGCAGTGATCGTCAACATGAATCCATTCACGAATGTTTTTGCCATCGCCATATACAGGAACTTTTCTACCTTGAATTAGATTGGTTATAAACAAGGGAATCAATTTTTCTGGAAATTGATTTGGTCCATAATTGTTGCAGCAACGAGAAACTAAAATATCTAAACCATATGTTCTCTCATACGCAAGTGCCAACAAATCTGAAGAAGCTTTACTTGCGGCATATGGAGAGTTTGGAGAAATAGGAAATTCTTCATTCCAGCTTCCTTCACTTATAGACCCATAAACCTCATCCGTGCTTACATGCAAAAACTTTACTTTAGGAAACTTCCTCAAGGTTTCTAGCAAACTTGCTGTGCCAAGAACATTGGTTTCTATAAATGGTGCGGCTTCAAGAATCGACCGATCGACGTGAGATTCGGCAGCAAAATGCACTACTGCATCTACTTTTTCGAAGAGATTCTCAACTAAAGTTTGATTGTTTATATCACCATGAATAAATTGAAATCTCATATCATCTTGAAAAGCTTCTAAATTTTCAAAAGTGCCCGCATAAGTTAACTTATCTAGAACGATGATTTTTGTAACGGAAGATGTTGAATCTGTGAGTAACCGTCGAACGAAATTTGAGCCTATAAAACCAGCCCCACCTGTTACCAATAGCCTCATTTTTCCCCCTAAGAGTTATCTTATCTAATTCTTTGGTTTATCCTTATTCAATGCGCGGAATAATTTTGGCTGGTGGGACAGGGTCAAGGCTTGCCCCATTAACCAATGTTGTAAGTAAGCAACTCTTGCCTGTTTACAACAAACCGATGATTTATTATCCACTTTCCACCCTAATGCTGAGTGGTATACAAGAATACTTGTTAATTTCTACGCCCAAAGATTTGCCTCAATTTAAATCATTGTTGGGTAATGGTAAACAATTTGGGATTTCAATTGAATACAAGGAACAGCAAGAGCCCAAGGGGATTGCTGAGGCTCTTATTTTGGGAGAAAGATTTATTGGATCAAACAAGAGTGCACTAATCCTTGGGGATAATTTGCTTTATGGTCCAGGACTTGGTCGCGATCTAACAAATAAAATTAGTAAGTCTGGTGCAACAATTCTTGCTCACCATGTTTCCAATCCTGAAGAATTCGGAGTTGTGGAATTCGATGGGTCCGATAAACCAATTGGAATTACTGAAAAACCAAAGAAAGCGATCTCGAACTGGGCAATTCCAGGGCTTTATTTTTATGATGAGACTGCAAGCGAAAGGGCCAAATCTCTTAAACCTTCTGAGAGAGGAGAGGTTGAAATTTCCGACCTTAATCGAAGTTATCTCAAGGACGGCCAATTAACTGTAGTAAAAATGCCTCGAGGGACTGCATGGCTCGATCTTGGGACACCTGGATCACTGCTAGAAGCAGGTAAATTTATTCAGATTGTTGAAGAACGACAGGGTTTGCGTGTTGGAGATCCAACAGAAATTGCAAAACTTTTCGATTGGATAACATCATGAAGATGAGAACTTTAGTGCAACTGAGATTGTTAAAGCAAATGAAACCTCTTGAGTTTCCAAAAAAAATAGTTAGATTTTTTATCGCTTTAGTGTATCCCTACATTCACAAAAGGATTTTACACATACATAGAACAAGAATTGCAAAAGATATATTTAAAAATCATGGTGGCTCTATTGCCTATGGCCCTTTTAAAGGCTTGAAAATGATTGCAGAAGCTGATGCTGTTAGTCCTGATTACCCATCTATGTATTTTGGAATTTACGAACAAGAGGTAATTAATTCCTTGGCGGCCCACCCAGCAAATTATAATAATTTCATAAACTTGGGAGCTGGCGACGGTTACTACTCTCTGGGCGTATTAATTAATGGGTTATTTCAAAGCTCAATGGCTTTCGAAGAATCTATTTCACGCCAAAAGAGGTTGAGTGAATTAGCTTTGTTAAATAACTTGCAAGAAAAAGTTCAAATATTTGGTAGAGCTGATTTTGAATCTTTTAAAAAGTTTCCCGAAACACTGCTTGCAAATAGTGTAATCCTATCGGACGTCGAGGGAGGAGAGTTTGATATCTTTAATTCCGAGACTATTAAATTGCTCAAAGATTCAGTAATTATTATTGAAATACATGACTTTCTTGTTAGCAATGGAGAAGAGAAACTCAATAAATTGAAAAATGAATTAATGTTTTATTTTAATTTGACAAGTTTCACAACTTCAGAAAGAGATTTATCTAAATTTACTGAATTAAATGATTACTCGGATGTTGATAGATGGTTTACTTGCATCGAAGGACGAGGTAAGCAAATGGCTTGGTGGAGACTTGATCCAAAAAACGTTGTAGTCAGCAATCGGTTGTTGTAGCGGATTCCCATTTTCATTACTGTATGATTCGATTTTATGTTTTTTATTGAAAAGGGAGTATAGGAATTATTTATGCTGACCATAAAGATTCTTTTTTTAGAAGTAGCATCAAAGATATTAAAGATTTTCGACAGAGTGCCACGAAAGATGATTTCTGGCCAAAAATGGCTCTCATTCATAAATGAATTTAGGCCGATGAATAATGGATTTGATTTAATCCGTCTGGGCGGCGAAGGTGATGGAAGCTACTTGATTCCAAATGATTTGATAGCAATTCAAAAATTGATTAGTCCTGGAGTGGGTCAAAGTAGAATGTTTGAAGATGATTTGTTTGAAAGCAACAACATCACTTCGATTTTAATTGATCCATTTTCTCGTCCAACACACATGAATTTGGGCGATGAATATTTGCCTAAATTAATGGGAGGAGGGGGCGCAGAAACGGTTACCCTCAATAGCATCATCGAAAACCAACCAGAGGGAGATCTGATTCTTCAAATGGATATCGAGTCTGGGGAATATGTGGTGTTGTCTTCTATTTCAATTGAAAATTTAGCTCGATTCAGGATTATGGTTATAGAGTTCCATCGAGTTGATAATTGGCCTGATGAAATTTACTTCGAGCAGGTTATTTCACCCATTTTTGATAAAATTTTCGAAATTTTCCAGGTAGTTCATATACATCCACATACATCCACAGGCTATTTTATATATAAGGATGTAAAGTTTCCGAGGTTCGCAGAAATTACATTCCACCGCAAAGATAGAAATAAGCAAGAATTATTTGAGCAAACCATACCCAACAAATTAGATACCCTCACCAAGCAAGGTGACATTGGCCAAAAATGGTTTTTCACCAATAATTTTAAATTTTGATCCAATTTATTGGATAGTAATCTTTCGGATTCGGACGATCTATATATATATCTTTGGGAACTACAACTTCCGTCTCAGATTTCATAAATTTACCTGCCCACCATGAAAATGTTGAATTTGACGCGATCAACGATTTCGATTTAGACATCAGAACTAACGATTCTACATCTGGTGAATTTACTGGTTTTTCTATCAGTTGACACCTATATAAAAAATGATGAGGTATAAATTTTTCGACTTCTAAGTCAGTTGCTCCAAAAACAAAAATTGGCCGTTTCCCAAATAAATCATCCAAACGATTTATCGCATCTTCATAATATTTTTTTCCGCACTGAACATAAATGCCGTCAAGCGAAGAATAGTGTTTTCTTAAATGCAATAAATAAGGTGAATCACTTTCTATTTTCTTTGATATTTTTTCAAACCAATCAGTTGGATTCTTTAGGTGAGGAATATACTCAGGTTTGTTCCCTATTAACTCATCAAAATATCTATATGTTTGAAAATAGCCCGCTATTCTTTCAAAATATTTATCTCCTAAATTTTCCTCATATCCAATTTCTCTTGACTCATATGATTTGAGGAAAATGTTTGGCGTTAACAAATTATGCTTGAAGTAGCCAGTTCTTTTGAGTATTTTCCGTATCACTCTTTCCGAAAGGAAGGAATGCTCAGAGCGAATCAGGGCCTCACCCGGAAGCGAAAGACTATTCAGGAAATTATTTGTGGAATTTATATTATCGGTGACATGTTTTTCATGGCTATAATGCAAATGAGTTTGATCAACTTGCAATTTTTTTCCACATTTCCAAGCCAAATATGCACCTGCAAAATATTGAAATAGTTGGTTACCTATTCCTCCGCGTAATTCCACTCGAACAAAATCTTTCATTTTTCGGCGGTTCCTTGCTTCTTAAAGAAGGAAATCTTATTTCGCTCAAGTTTTCGAATTAGACGGAATACAAAAGATGATTCAAACTTCTCAAGTCGTTGCCTTAAAATTAGAACCTCTACGGCAGTGGTTTCGCCATCACCTGCATCTTTATAAATTTCTCTCAACTTTGGCCAATCTACTCTCATAGCGCTCAGGAATGATTCTCGTTGTCTTGGGGTGCTATACCCATTCCTCATCCATGGTTTGAGTTCTATTTGTCGCAAACTTTTATGTTCCTCAATACATCGCTTTTCCCCATAGTCTAAGGCTAATTGGACCAACTCGGACTCAGGCGGAAATGGATTTAGTGACCGGGAAACCCAATCATCTGACAAAGTGTGTGTTTTTTCCTGGAGATAGGCCGTTGCTCCATGAATATTTTTCTGAGCGAAATGTAGCGGATCTCTTATGGGGACATGAATAATGTAGCTAAATGGTTCGATTCGCCTCTTTAATTTCGCAGAAGATTGAATATCATGATTTCCCTGGTTAAGACTTATAAATGAATCTTTCAAGTATGCGGATCGGAAAATAAAAGATTTATAGATTGCCGAATGGTCATGAGCAAAGACCAAATTGGTTAGATTAGACTCTAATGGGAAGGTAGAGGGCGAAAAATTTCGCCACCGAACCTGAAGAACATCTGTATCGGAATTTGCTTTCAGAAAATCACTGAGTTCATTCTGTGTGGAGAATGGAAGAAACTCATCGGCATCTAGAGGCACGACTATATCGGCTCCTTCCTCAAAAGCCTTAATCATTAGACTGGTCATTATTGTTGACTGAGGATATCCCGCGGAATCTATCTTCAAAACTGAACCTGGAAGTCTAGAGTTCAACTCCTCAAAAGTTCCGTCGATTGCATTATGAATAGCCAGAATCTGTTTTGAAAAGAGTAGTTGTGTATGGTTTACAAAAGCTTGAGACAACGAAATTTCGTTATTCAGCATACTGATTAAAGTTATGTTTAGCCCCACCTGCATTAGAATATAACTAATCGATTGGAAAATGGAGAAAATGGCACTATTTCAGGATTTTAATCCGATAAAAAGATTCTTATTACGCCTTTTTGAGCAGTTGTCATTCATTGGTATACATGTGGCCCAATTATCGAGTTTGAAAAACTTACCAATCTTTTATAGAGACCTAAGAAAGTTTAAGGAAATGGGCGGAGAGGTTGATGCTGTTGGTGCTGCTGTATCAGACTTCAATGCAGCAGCGGGAATAGCAAGTGGTCATTATTTCCACCAAGATTTATTAGTTGCAAGATTCATTTATGAGAATAATCCTGAAATGCATTTTGATTTCGGATCAAGAATAGATGGTTTCGTTTCGCACGTAGCGGCATTTAGAAATATAACTTTGCTCGATATTAGACCCGTTCAAATTCTTGGTCATCCTCAAATCGAATTCCAGCTTTGTGATGTCATGAATTTATCAAAAAAAGATGTAGCTGAATCTCTTTCATGCCTTCACACAATTGAACATATTGGGTTAGGCCGATACGGCGATGCCATAAATCCAATTGGTCATATTCTCGCTTTTCGCAACTTGCTTGGTTTTTTAAAGCGTGGGGGACTTTTTTACTTGAGCTTTCCTATTTCGAATGTTTCTAAAGTTATGTTTAATAAGGAGAGAATTTTCTCGCCAACAGAAATCTTTAGCTGGAGTGACGAAAAATTTGAAATCGAGAGATTTGATTTCGTAGATGATGAAGGTAATTTACACATGAATCATATGGACCTAAACTCTTTACCAAAACTGGACTACGGGTGCGGTATTTATACCTTGCGAAAGAATTAAGGAAATAACTTAAATTTTTAGATTTTTTCTTAACGCTTTTGCGAGTAGTTCATCTGAGTTTCGCATTGTTAGAGCAATTTGATAATTTTCTTCGATATATTCCTTCTTAGAATGATAGTCTTCCGAGTTGATATTTTCCAAAATAGCTTTCAGCTCTGAAGCAGTATTAAATGTGTAAAAGCCTTTAAGGTTGAAAATCTTTCCGATATCAGGAGCGCCCCAAAAAATAGGAATTGTTCTTAGCAAGAATGGATCAGTCAGTATCTCGGTGAAATAAGTATTGTAACGTCCGTTTTGAATCGCAATTGTGTACATATACTCAGCAAGTGGCTCTATTTTGGATTCAAATTTTTTGTAGCCTCTGCCCCACAAATCCCATTCATATTCTTTCGAAAATACATCCACCAGCCAATGTCGGAGTCGGTGGCCTTCTGTTTTAGTATTGTCCGAAGCAATGCATGAAATTAGTTTTGATTTTTCCCACTTTAGGCCTATATCTTCTTCAGTTGCCCAGCTCCCACCGTATGGTACAAATATTGCGTTGTCATATTTTTCGGCTATTTCCATATCGTGTGTAATTATCAAATCTACCAAGTCTGCAACTTTCTTTATTTTCTTGTATGGCTTAGGATATAAAACACGGGATTCAACAAGAAATGCGACTTTATGTTTAGAGTTATCCCTATATATAACTTTTCGATCCAGGAAGTTGTCCGTGAATATAGAAATGTTGGATTTCGTATTCTTGCCTACTATATAAATAATACCTGTTGGCCTCTTGTTGCCAGTAAAAGTGTAGTAATCGAACATTCCAATAGTGTGAGAAATATTGTTATCGTATAAACGCACCTCTAATGGGTCCATCTACAAACCAGATTGTTTCATTTTTTGGATTATTTCAAAAATTCCTTCTTCTATTGATCTGCGTGGTTTCCAATAAGCTTGAAAACTTAGATCAGGCGCATTCCTTGCGTCCCGCTGAACTGAATCCAAGCCTCGACCTTTGCGAACTGTTGAATTTAGTTCTTTAGCGATAATTTTTGCGATGTCTATAATTTTCGTATATTCGCCTGTTGTTATGTGCAATTTCATATCCATAGGTAATTTTGAATGATTTTCCATAACAATCGTTAACGCCTCGCAACAATCCGCTACATATAGAAAATCACGACTTTCCTCACCAGTTGTTCGCATTTCAATTTCTTTATTTCGAAGTGCTTTTTGTATAAAATCAGAAATTACATGGAATTTGTCTTGATCACTTTCGAAGCCATAAACATTCCAAAAGTGAACTACTCTACCGCCAATGGCCATAGCCATTCTTTCGCCCAGTTGTTTGAGCAAGCCATATGTTGAATAACTCATGCTCGCCATTTGACTACTAGCAAAAAGAAACTTAGATCTATTTTTGGCCAATAACTTAAATGTATTAGCCATTAGTAACATATTATTTTCGGAGAATTCAAAGGTGTCTTGGTATTTTTCTAAATAATGCGATCCCCCGACATCAAAAGCGAGAAAAAAAACATACTCTGACTGGCTAATCAAGCTGTCTAGTTCAGGATTTGGCCATCTTCTTAAATCATGATTGGCATTTGTTGCTATGTCATACTCTATTACTTCGAAATTAAGATTTCTTAAAAACAACACTAGCGCTGAACCGATTTGGCCAGCAGAACCTAAAACCAGTAGCTTTTCTGATGACTGATTTTTGTTATTCACCAGCATATCCTGTCTCTTTTATTTGGGAATTAATCCATAGATAAGTTCGCTCTAAGCCTTCTGATAACTTCATCTTGAAATCCCATCCTAATTCTTGACGAATTAGATCATTTTGACTGTTTCTTCCGCGGACGCCAAGCGGTCCATCTATATGCCTGATTGATACGTTTTTTTGGGCAATTTTACTTATTATTGCAACCATTTCGTTTATCGTCACCATTTCTTCTGAGCCAATATTTACCGGACCGGAAAATTCAGATTGCATCAGTTTCTCGACGGCATCAAGACATTCATCTACGTATAGAAATGAACGAGTTTGATTACCATCACCCCAAACTTCGACTTCGCCATTATCTTTTGCCATCGCTATTTTTCGACAAATGGCGGCTGGTGATTTTTCTTTGCCTCCATTCCAAGTTCCCTTTGGGCCAAAAATATTGTGGAATCGCGCAACCCTGACATCCAAATTATGATTTCTTTGAAATGCAAAATAAAGTCTTTCGCTAAATAGCTTCTCCCATCCGTATTCACTATCCGGATTTGCTGGATATGCGAACTCTTCTTTCAGGCCCGGATTGCTGGGATCTAATTGTAAATTTTCAGGGTATATGCAGGCACTACTGCTGTAAAAAATTTTTGTCTTATTCACACCCAGGTTATTATTAAGTTCTACTACTGATTTCAAAACATTCAAATTTATTATTGCAGAGTTGTACATTACATTGGCATCATTGGCGCCAGAGAAAATATATCCTGCACCGCCCATATCGGCAGCGAATTGATAGATTTCATCGAAGGGCTTACCATCTGGAGTTATCAAAACCTTAGACACAAATCCTTGATCTGTTAAATCACCTAATTCAAAATCTGAAAAATTAGTTGGATAATCACACTGCTTTATATCTACAATCCTGACCCAATGGCCCTCTTCAACAAACCGAGTTGCAGCATGCCCACCAATAAATCCACCACCACCGAGCACTAGAATCATTTTTTTCATGAGCACATTCTATAAGTGAATACCTGATTGACCGGTATACAAAATGAACCAAAATCCTGTTTTTATAAATGATGGGGAGCATGTCAGGGTCGCTATGGCCCGCTTGTCCTGCCAGCGTTCAAAATATTTTCGTAGATTTTTAGGGTTTCCTGCGTCTGAGAGATTTATTCGCTATCGTTGAGCAATGATTAACGTTAAAGTCTTAGCATTTTCTGTTTTGAAATCAAATACTTTTTTCGGAAAAATCCTTAGATTCCTTTTCCGAAAATTTCAATTGGGTAAATACAGCACGCGCTTATCATTAAACATTATTCCCCGGCCAGAATATGGTTATTGCCTTTTTCAAGCTGCAAAATTAGCGCAAAAACTTGGGTATAAGACAATTAGTGTCATTGAATTTGGCGTTGCCGGAGGAAATGGACTAGTTAATTTAGAATTGCATGCCACAAAAATAAAGGAACAGCTTGGGATAGAGTTAGAAATCTATGGCTTTGATACCGGTTTTGGATTGCCAAAACCTACAGATTACAGGGACCTTCCGTATCACTGGAAAGAAGGTTTTTACAAAGTAGATTTGGATAAATTAACTACAAAATTATCAAAAAGTAAACTTGTAATTGGTGATGTGGAAAAAACAGTAGATTCATTTGTAAAGAGTTATGCTCCAGCTCCAATTGGAGCAATCATTTTCGATTTGGATTACTATTCCTCCACAAAAAATGCATTGAAGTTACTTTCAAATAATCCAGATGGTTTTCTACCAAGAGTGTTTACTTATTTTGATGACGTATTAGGTGGTGAAATTGAGCTCTATGGAGAACACACCGGCGAAAGACTGGCTATCGATGAATTCAATTCTGAATCCAATGATGTAAAAATATCTATCCCTTATTATTTGAGAGTTGATCCAGCACATCAATGGCACCAGAAAATTTGGGTGTGTCACTTTTTTAAACACAAAAAATATAATGATTTCGTTTCAGTAGAGCATCAGCAACTACCGCTACGGGGATAGACAGCAAATTTTACGGATTTGTATTTCTTCAACTTCTATTCACAGGGTTCTTGATATTTACGAATGACAAGGCGCTTCTACATCTTTTCGAAGATGAAGAATCAAGTCAGCAGCTGCATCGGTCGGCTTCAGCAACGCCCTCGAGCGCTTCTTCAATATGTTCGCCACATCCAGACCAGGTGGCTTTCTTGCAGATATCGCAGGTGACTTTTGAACACATATGTTGACCCCTTTTTCTGGTGTTAATTTACCGTGGTGGGCCCCGTCGGGATCGAACCGACGACCCACGGATTAAAAGTCCGTTGCTCTACCGACTGAGCTAGAGGCCCTGGCAACCAGAGCCCATCTGGGCTTATTTGGCGCTTGCGAAGTGTAATGGTTAAAACCCAGATAACTAAACCTAGGTCTGGATTGTTTAGAACCTTAGGATTCAAGGGTGGGCGGAGAAGAACTAGAAGGTGCGATTCGGCAGGTGCCGGATTTTCCGCTGCCCGGGATTCTGTTCTTCGATATTTTACCGCTGCTTAAAGATCCAAAACATTTTGCGGTGTTGACTAAAGAACTTTCGGTTTTTGCAAACGCAATAGATGTTGTTGCTGGGATTGAAGCGCGGGGATTGATTCTTGGATCTGCAGTTGCGTTGCATTTGGGTAAAGGGTTTGTCCCGCTGCGCAAGAAGGGAAAGTTGCCTGGTGCAACTTTGGAAGAGAGTTATGGTTTGGAATATGGGAAAGACACTTTAGAGATTCAAGAAGGCGTATTGAATATTGGTGATCGAGTTTTATTGATTGATGATGTTTTGGCAACCGGTGGAACATTGGTTGCGAGTGTGAAGTTAATTCATCAGTGTGGGGCTGTGGTTGAAAGTGCTGTGGTGGCTTTAGAGATTGAAGGGTTGCCCGGCAGAAGTTCTTTTCTTGGTGCGTTTCCACATATTGCTTTGAATTCTTTATTTGTTAAGTAGCTGCGCGCTTTAGACGATCGCGGATTGCGGCAGCAAGGCCTGGGCCTTCGGGTTGGATGACGCAGACTTTTGTTAGGCCTTGGGCATCTGCAAAGCGAAGTGCGGAATACAAATCACGGGCAAAGCCTTCAATAGAACTTGGTGCGGCGAGGCGAATTGCACCTGGTGGGGTTTGGATTGAATCGATTGCGATAAAGCCTTCTCCGCTTGTGGGATAGGTGTCTAGAACTACTTTGGCGTTTGGCGAATAATGCGATTCGAGTGAACCGGATACTCGGATATCTGCTGGTGCTTCATCAATGACAAGCAGGCCAGTGCTCTCTTGGATCATCTCTTTTGTGATTGCGCCAAGGCGAAGTATTTGTGGGGTTTGTGTTGTGCAATCGATGATGGTCGATTCGACGCCTACTTGGCAAGGGCCGCCATCTAAAATTATGTCGTTACTTTGATCAAGATAATTTTCTAGCTCCTCTTTTACTGCTTGGGCTGTGGTTGGTGAGACAGCGCCAAAGCGATTGGCACTTGGGGCCGCGATGCCTTTGCCGCCAAGTGATTCGAATTCTTTGAGTAGAGCAAGTGCGATGCTTTGATTTGGGACGCGCAGGCCAACGGTATTTTGATTGCCTGTGATGAAATCTTTTGCAAGATCGCTGCGGTTGAAAACAAGTGTCATTGGGCCGGGCCAGAAATCGCGGGCCAAATTGATTGCGTATTCGCTGATGTCTTGCGCCCATTGGTCGATGGCATCGATTGATGCGATGTGAACGATTAGTGGGTGATCTGCGGGGCGGCCTTTAGCTTTATATATTTTTGCAATTGCAGATTCGTTTGTGGCATCAGCGCCAAGTCCGTAAACAGTTTCGGTTGGGAATGCAACCAAGTGGCCGGCGATAAGTGATTGCGCAGCGGCTTTTATGGAATCGGTTGAACATTGCGATAGGAACACGGGTTAATTCTCTCATTAAATTATCGGGTTATTCGTGGGTTTTGTTGATGAAAGGTGTCCTAGGCTTAGGGCATGAAAACAGAAAAAGGTAAGTTAAATCGCGTTAGTGCACTTGTTTTGGTCGCTGCTTTGGTTTCAGTGTTTGGTGTGCAGGGGGCGCAGGCAGCCTCGGTTCGATACATCAGCGTTAGTTCTATTGGAACTGTGAAGGTGACACCAGATGCGGTGCGATTGAATGCCTCGGTTTCTAATATTTCGAAGGTGAGCAAGGATGCTTTGGCTGCGGCCAATGTTGCGGCATCAAAGTTTCGGGCTGCCATTCTTGCAAATGGAATTGATAAGAAATATCTATCAAGCACTAC
>Ga0114967_10001955_pt1 | contig 17280 bp, 15 predicted proteins | sample M_130628_MF_Meta_FD_92639 | JGI IMG/M metagenome (GOLD analysis project Ga0114967, IMG submission 92639) | Freshwater microbial communities from Lake Montjoie, Canada to study carbon cycling - M_130628_MF_MetaG | ecosystem: Environmental > Aquatic > Freshwater > Lake | place: Lake Montjoie... | reverse complement strand
GGCCGACCCCGAATTCACCCTATCGGGCGTGCATTGGAGCTGGGGCAACCGGCAGAAACCCGGCGCCAAGCCCTTCGCCCAGCCGCTCTCTGCCAAGGCGCAGAATGAGCGCCGTGCGACGAGGCTTTGGGAATTGAGCGAGGCCATGGTGGGGCTGCCGGGGGCGGGCTGACGCCGGCGGGCCAAACAACCCGCTCAACCGCCGGCCGTGGCCCCCAGTTCCTGCCGGACGAGATTGACCCAGAACGCCACACCATGCGGCAAGGCGGCGTCGTTGAAGTCATAAAGTGGCGAGTGCAGCGCATGCGCCGTGCCGTCTGCCGCCACGCCAGCGCCGAGGAAGACGAAGGCGCCGGGCTTCGCCTGCAGCATGAAGGCGAAATCCTCGCCGCCAGTGACGGGCTGGGTTGCGGTATCCACCCCGGCCTCGCCAGCCACGGCGCGGGCGGCGGCGGCCATCACATCCGTCTCGCGCGCATGATTGACCAGGGGAATGGCGTTCCACCACATGGCTATCTCCGCCGTGGCGCCCTGGGTGGCTGCGGCGAGTTCGGCCAATTCGCGGATCCTGCCTTCAACCAATGCCTGCATGGGCGCATTGAAGGCGCGCATCGTGCCGCCCACGACCAGTTCGGCCGGCATGACGTTGAGCGATTCTTTGGTGCCGCCCGCGATATGGCCCACACTGACCACCACGCTCTCCCGCGCTGGCACGTTGCGGCTGACGATGCCCTGCAGCGCCTGGATGAAGATGGCCTGCACCAGCGTCAGGTCATTGGCCAGATGCGGTGAATTACCGCCATGCCCGCCGGTGCCGCGGAAGGTGACGACCCAGCGGCCGGAGCCGGCCATCAGAGGCCCCTTGCGCAGCGCAAAATGCCCGAGCGGGACGCCCGGCATATTGTGCATGCCATAGACGGCATCGCAGGGAAAACGCTCGAACAGCCCATCCTCCAGCATGGCCTGGGCGCCACCGCGGCCTTCCTCGGCAGGCTGAAAGATGAAGTGAACGGTGCCGGCGAAATCGGGATTTTCGGCCAGCATCCGGGCTGCGCCCAACAGCATGGCGGTGTGGCCGTCATGCCCGCAGGCATGCATGCGGCCGGGCACCGTGGAGCCATAGGCCAGGCCCGTCTGTTCCGTGAGCGCGAGCGCGTCCATATCGGCCCGCAGACCGACTGCGCCCTGGCCGGGGCGCCGTCCCTTCAGGGTGCCCACCACACCGAAGCGGCCAATACCCTCGGTGGTTTCCAGGCCCCAGGATCGCAGGCGCTCGGCAACGAGCGCGGCGGTGCGCGTCTCCTCCATCCCGAGTTCGGGGTGGGCGTGGATGTCGCGGCGCAGCGCGATCAACTCGGGCAAATAGCGGTCGATGTGTGGCCGGATGTCCTCAATGGGCATGTGGTCGGTTCCTCAAATTGGGGCCGGGCGGCTTCACTGCGCGCGGGCCAAGCGGTCCATGTAAACACGCAAATGGGTATAGGCGGCGGAGACCAGCGGGGTGTCGATACCATGGCGGGCCGCCCGGGCCTCCAGGTCGCCCAGGATCTGATCGGCTTCCACCGGCAGGCCAGCCACAAGGTCGCGGTACATGGAGGAGGCCATGGGGGAGCCCTTCTGGGTGACTTGCCGGGTGATGGTCTCCAGGAAGGCATCACCGGGGGCCACGCCATCGGCCTGGATCACGCGCACCACCTCGCCCAGCAGGCGCATGACGAATTCTCGCCCGCCGGCGGCGGCCTCGATCTCGCCGATGGTGCCGCGCATCAGGCCGCACATGCCGCCCAAGGTGGCCAGCAGCGTCCATTTCTCCCACATTTCGCGCTCGACATGCGGCGTCAGCCGCGCGGTGAAGCCGGCACCCTGCATGGCGCCGTCGAATGCCGTTGTGCGGGCAGAGGGGATACCATCGATCTCGCCATAGGCGAGTTCCTGAAACGCTGCCAATTGCTTGATGCGGCCTTGCGGATCGATGGTGGTGGCAACCTTGCAAACGCCGCCGATCAGCGCCGTGCCGTAGAGCGACCTGATGCGGTCCACATGGCGCATCCCATTGAGCAGGGGCATCACGATCGTCTCCGGGCCAACTGCCGGCGCCATGTCCTGCAATGCCTGTTCAAGGCCGAAGGCTTTCACCGCGACGATGATGGCATCATAGGGGCCAACGATAGTCTCCGCCGTGACGAGTTTTGGCTGTAGCGTCACATCACCATGCGGGCTGAGCAGGGTCAGGCCCTGCTCGCGCAGCTGGGCCGCCCGGCCGGCGCGCACCAGGAAGGTAACGTCGCGGCCAGCCTGGGCCAGCCTGCCGCCAAAATAGCCACCGGTGGCACCGGCTCCCACGATCAGAACACGCATGATCACACTCTCCTCAAGAACTGGCTTGCACGCCGATGTGGCGGTCAGGATGGCTGAGACGGGGGAGTTTACAAGGCTTGGGGGGGCAAGCGGCCGGGCGCGCTGCTCGACGCCTTGTGGATCAGGCCTTAAAGAGCGGAGGGTACCTGTCGCGGGATAGCCCCACGCCCTCCCAGATCCCATGATGGAGATGATATCTTGAGTTTTTCCAGCATCATCGCACGGGGTGTCGCCATCATTGGGGGCACGGCGCTGCGCCTGCGGCACATCAGGGACGGCAACCCGGTACCGGCCTGGGGCGGTGCGCCAGCCATTCCGGCGGCCAAGCCGCAGGGCGTGATTCCCACCCTGAAGATGCCCACGGCGCAGGGCTGGAGCGAAGGCCAGGCGCCGATCGCCGCCCCTGGTCTGAAGGTCAACGCCTTTGCCCGCGGCCTGAAACACCCGCGCTGGATTAAAACGCTGCCCAATGGCGATGTGCTGGTTTCCGAGGCGAACAGCATTCCGCGTGCGGTCATGCGCAACGTCTTCGACTACGCCATGGTCAGCACCATGCGCCGGGCCCGGGCGGTGGGCGAGAGCGCCAACCGCATCACCCTGCTGCGCGACCGCGACGGCGATGGCGTGGCCGAGGTGCAGGACGTGTTCATGGAAGGCCTGAACCAGCCCTTTGGCATGGAATTGGTCGGTGACCAGTTTTATGTCGGCAATACCGATGGGGTGGTGGTATTTCCCTATGCGCCGGGCGCAGATCGCATCACCGCGCCGGGCCGTAAGATCGTTGACTTCAAGCCCGGTGGCCATTGGACGCGCAGCCTGCTGCAAAGCCCCGATGGCAAAAAGCTTTATGCCGGTGTGGGCTCGCTCAGCAATATCGCCGATCAGGGGATGGAGGTGGAGGAAGGGCGCGCGGCCGTATGGGAACTCGACCTTGAGACCGGGGCCAGCCGGGTCTTCGCCGGGGGCTTGCGCAATGCGGTGGGCCTGGCCTGGGAGCCGCAGACGGGCATGCTCTGGACGGTGGTGAATGAGCGTGACGGCCTGGGCGACGAGACGCCCCCCGATTATCTCACCTCGGTGCGCGATGGCGCCTTTTATGGCTGGCCCTATTGCTACTGGGACCGGGTGGTGGATGACCGGGTGCCACAGGACCCTGCCATGGTGGCCAGCGCGCTCACGCCGGATTACGCGCTGGGCGGCCATACCGCCTCGCTCGGCCTTTGCTGGTTGCCGGCCGGTACCCTGCCGGGCTTCCCGGAAGGCATGGCGATTGGCCAGCATGGCTCCTGGAACCGCAGCAAGCTCAGCGGTTACAAACTGGCCTTCGTGCCCTTCGAGAATGGCCGCCCGTCAGGCCCGGCGCGCGATATTCTGACGGGCTTTTTGGCGCCAGACGAGACGGTCTCCTACGGGCGGCCGGTTGGCGTGACGTTGGGGCCGGATGGGTCGCTGCTGATGGCCGATGATGTGGGCGATGTGATCTGGCGGGTGACCGGGGCTTGATGCCCCGGCGCATAGGAAACGGCTAAAGCGAGACGCCGCCATCCACCGCGAGTTCGGCGCCGGTCATGTAGACGCTCTCATCCGAGAGCAGGAACAGCACCGCGCGTGCCACATCCTCCACCGTGCCCACGCGCCCGAGCGGGATGGAATCAAGCCGCGCCGAGCGCTGCTCATTGGTCCAGATGCTGATCATGTCGGTCTCAATCGGCCCGGGATGGACGCTGTTGACCCGAATGGCCAGCCGCGCGAGGTCGATCGCCGCCGCCTTGGTCATACCGCGCAGCGCCCATTTCGTGCTGGAATAGGCGATGGCATTGGGTGAGCCGCGCAGCCCCGCGGTCGAGGAAATATTGACAATCGACCCGCCGCCGGCCCGCGCCATCGCCGGCACCACCGCCTGCATGCCCAGGAAGCAGCCGGTCTGGTTCACCGCCAGATGCTTTTCGAACAGCGCCTTATCGGTTTCCATGAGCGGCTTGGGCACATAGATGCCGGCATTATTGACCAGCCCATGCAGCCCGCCGCCGAGTTTCTCGGCCGCAGCGACGGCGGCGGCCCAGTCGGCCTCCAGCGTCACATCCTGGCGGATGAAGACGCAGGCCGCGCCGAGTTCGGCCGCGAGCGCCCTGCCCGGTTCCTCCAGCACGTCACCGATCACAACCCGGCCGCCTTCGGCCGTGATCATCCGCGCCTCCGTCGCACCCTGGCCGCGTGCGCCACCCGAGATCAACACTGTCTTGCCGGTGAATCTGGCCATGGCGTTTTCTCCTCCTGCCTTTGCGCCCAATCTTGGCTGAGCCATAAGCCGGCCGCTAGGATTTTTCTGAGCCGGGAGGGAATGCACAGCACCGAAACTCCCCTCTGACCCAGCAAGCCACCTCGGCCAAGCGCTTCACGACAGGGTTCAGCCAGACGGTATCCGCCAGCGCGCGGCACCCCGTCCCAGAAGGTGCCGCAAGGCGCAGGGTGGCAGGGCATTCTGCCGGCTGGCGATGGCTTGCCCGGGCATGGCCAGCGCCGCATTCTGAAGCGAAGAGCGGGGAGAGGCTGGATGGCTGCGCATCTTCATCAATGGCCGGCACAAGGCCGGGTGCATCACGGCCTGGCACTGGCGCAAGCCTTGCCGCGCGAGATCGCCGAGAGCCAGCGCGTGGTGCTGGTCACGCCGCGCTCCCTGGCCGGTAGTGCGCTGGCCGGCGAGGTCAAGGCGGTGATCGGCGCGCGCCTTACCGGCACCTTTGCGGCGATGCGCGCCCATAGCCCGGTGGAGGATGTGCTGGCACTGGCCGCCCTGATGCGGGAGCGGCAGGCGGACCTCATCGTGGCGCTGGGCGGCGGTTCAGTGATCGATGGCGCCAAGGTGGCCTGCCTGGCGGTTTGGCGCGGCATCACCGATAGGGCCGGCTTGATCGGTGCCGCCACCGCGCGCGGGCGCGAAGCTGATTTCTGGGATGGCGATCCGCCGAGGCCGCGCATCATCGCCCTGCCGACCACGCTCTCAGCCGCTGAATTCGCCCCATATGCGGGCTACACCGACCTTGCGGCCGGGCGGAAATATCGTGCGCTGGACCCATGGATGGTGCCGCGCGCGGTCATTCTCGACCCGGCGGCGACGCTGGAGACGCCGGCCCCGCTGCTGCTCTCCTCCGGCATCAGGGCACTCGACCACGCGGTGGAACGCTGGTGCTCGAGCGAGCCCACGGCCTTCTCCGATGCTGTGTCGCAACAGGCGATGGTGATGCTGGCCGAGAACCTGCCGCGGTTGCACCAGAACCCGGGCGATATGGCCGCGCGCGCCGCCTGCCAGTATGCCGCCTGGCTTGCGGTGATGGGCGGGTGGTCAGGCGTGCCGGTGGGCGCCAGCCATGGCCTCGGCTATATTCTGGGGGCTGCCAAGGGGGTGCCGCATGGCATAACCTCCTGCCTCATGCTGCACGCAGTGATGCGCTGGAACGTGCCGGTGAATGGCGAACGGCAGGCGCAGGTGGCGCGGATTTTTGGCGCCGAGGCCGCCGGGCCTGCAATTGAGGCCTTTGTGCGCGGCTTGGGCCTGCCGACACGGCTTTCGGAGCAAGGCATCATGCCGGTGGAGTTCGCCGGCCTGGCGGCGCGCTGGACTGGTGATGCCCCGATTGCGACCAACCCCAGACCGGTGCGCGGCGCCGCCGATCTTATCGAGATTCTGCAATTGGCGCAGTGACGCGGCCATGATTGCCAAGCGCCCTTGCCGTTCCAGCCGCGCAACTCCTATCGTTTCGATCACGCCACCGGCGCGTGCCCGATATGCCTCAGCCATGCCCACCATCATCAACCTGCCGCAGAAGGAAACTGGCCCATGCCGCTCGAAAACCACACAGCCCCCGACATCGCGCTTGCCGACGCCCGCCATCAGGCGCGGGTCGACCTTGCCGCAGCGCATCGCCTGGCCGTGCGCGATGGCTTCCATGAGGGCATTTTCAACCACTTCACCCTGCGCGTGCCCGGCACCACGGACCGATACTACCAAATCCCCTTCGGCTTGCATTGGAGCGAGGTGACCGCCTCCTGCTTCATGGAAGTGGGCTATGATGGCGCGATCCGCGATGGCGAGGGCATGGTTGAGCGCTCGGCCTATTGCATCCACGCACCGATGCACCGGCTGCTCGATGGCGCCGCGGCGGTGTTCCACACCCATATGCCCTATACCAGCGCCCTGGCGCGGCTGGAGGACCCGCAAATTCTGCCAATCGGCCAGACCGAGCTTGGGACCATGATGCGCACGGCCTATGACGCGACCTATACCGGCCCGGCCTTTGATCCGGCCGAGGGCGAGCGCCTGGCCGGCGTGATCGGCGACAAGACGGTGCTGATCATGGCCAATCACGGCGTGGCGACGGTCGGCCGGAATGTGGCCGAGGCCTATGATCGCCTGTATTACATGGAGCGGGTGGCCCAGGTGCAACTCTATGCCATGTGGACGAACCGCCCGCTCAAGCGCCTGCCGGAGGAGGTGGTGGACCACACCATCAGCACCTATCGCGGCAACGCGCAGAGATACGGCGACCGCTCGAATGCCGAATGGCATTTCGACGCGCTGAAGCGGATTCTCGACCGCAAGGAGCCCGACTACAAGAACTGACGGGCTTTGATGCCCAGCGCGAGAGCATTTTCAAGCCTTGCGGCTTCGCTTTCGGTGAAATGGCTCTAGCAGCCTGCTGAAAAGCGAACAGCAAGCGGAGACAAGATCGAGGGGCTTTGCCCCTCGAGCACCCCAGGAGGGTCGACATGTATGTCGACCAGTTTCCTCCACCTTCGATATGTTATTAATTATAATATTATTCAAAGGTCCGGGAAAATCATTTTCCTGGTGGGAGAATGCTAGAAGGCAAAACCGTTTCGCTCTTTTCGTCCGCAATTAGAGTGTTTCAGCAGCCTGATAGTCGCCAGGCACCGCAGGCCTTACGACGCCAGCACCGCGGATCTCCGCCTCCTCGTATTCGGCGGCGATGATCGCGCGGTCGAGGGCGCCGCGCAGCGCCTTTGCTGATTCCAGGGTCAGCTCGACCCCCGCGCGAGCGGCGGGGCCGAGAAGGGTGTTCATGAAGTCCAGGGTGATGACGTCGCCCAGCGGCGCGTGGCGGGCGTGGTCATAGGCCACCACAGCTTGCGCCAAGGGGAACCATTCATCGCCGCGTTTTGCCATGCCCTCGGCCCGCGCGATTTCAATGATTGAGGTGCACATGGCCCGGGCTACTTGGCGAGATGCTTGCCGCAGAAGGCAAACACCTTGCTCCAACCATCCATCGCCTGCTCAGGCCGGTAGAGCGGCCGATGCCAATAGAAAATGCCATGGCCCGCGCCGTCATAGCGATGGAATTCGTGGCTCTTGCCGTGCTGCAGCAATGCTGCCTCGTGCTGGTTCACCTGCTCAGGGCTTGGGGCGCGGTCATCATTGCCGAAAATACCAAGCAGCGGGCAGTTCAGATCCTTGGTCATATCGATCGGCGCGACCGGCGTCTTGGCGTTCAGCTCCTCTGGGCCCATCACCACCCGTCCGCCCCATAGATCGACACAGGCGTCGACATCCTGGCGTTGGCTGGCATAGATCACCGCGTGGCGGCCGCCGGAGCAGGAGCCGAACAGCCCGACCTTGCCATTGTGGTTGGGCTGCGCCCGCATCCAGGCCACCGCGGCCGCGGTATCGCCGACCATCTGGGCATCGGCGATGCCACCCTCGGCCCGCACCCCGGCGGCGACATCATCAGGATTGCCCTGGCCTGCCCGCTCATAGAGGTTGGCGCAGATCGCCAGATAGCCGTGATGGGCGAAGCGGCGCGTCGTTTCGATGTAGAATTCGCTCCAGCCCGGCAGGTGATGGATCAGCACGATGCCGGGGAAGACACCGGGCCCTGAAGGCTTGGCGACATAGGCGGTGATGGATGTTCCGCCATGGCCCGTCAGGGTCACGTTGTCGCAGGTCATGCCGCGGTAGAATGACATCGCTCTTCCTCCGTTCATTTTGACCCCAGCGGGACATCGCTGGGGGATTGATCCATCTCGCCCGATGGGCCTGCATCCTGGCACCGGCGCAACAGCGAGTCAGCAGGCGCATGGCCCGATCGGTCCGACATAGGCTCGCCAAAGCTCAGCCCGGCAGGCTCGCCAGGCCCTGCACCACATCGCCCAGCGGCAGCACATCGGCGTATTTCACCGCCATATCGTAGAGGCTGGCGAAATGCGGCGATTCGTGACGGTCCGCCACGCATTCCTCCGGCACGATCATCCTCAGGCCGCAGGACAGCCCTTCCACCACCGTGGCCCGCACGCAGCCCGAGGTGGAGCCGCCGGTGACCACCACCGTGTCGACGCCATGAAAGGTCAGCAGCGAGCGCAGATGCGTTTCGAAAAACGCCGACGCCATCCGTTTGCGGATGATAATGTCCGAAGCCGCGATGTGCAGGCGCGGGTCAAGCTGCGCGCGCTCAGAGCCCTCACGAATATTCTGCAGGCTGTCGGGCGTATTGCTGCGGCTGCCCCAGACACCGCAATCCTCGCCTGATTCCACATAGGCAACATAGGTCCAGATCACCGGAAAGCCCTTACCGCGGCATAGCGCAGCCAGGGTGTTGGTGTGCTCCATTTGCCGCGGGTCGGTCTCATAGGCCGAGGCGGGGAAGGTCACAGGCTCAGTATAGGCGCGCTGCGGGTCCACATTGACCAATGCGGCGCGGCGGCCGAAGCCAAAGCGCGCGCGCTGTGGCCCGGCGCGAAATGCCGCGAAAAGCTGTCGGGCGGAGAGGTCGCTTTCGATCATCTGGCCAGGAACTCGTTCCATGTCTCGGTGTGGTATTCAAGCTTGGCAGGGCCAGCGTTCCAGACATAGGCATTCGTCGCGCGCTGTTCCAGCGAACCGCTATCGCGGGCCTCGCTGCCTATGCACACGGCGCGCTTGCGCGCCCACGCGGGGCGAAACCCTTTAATTTTCAACCGTTCCGTGTTCCGCGCCATGTCACCTCTCTTGGCCGACAACACCCGCGGCCGGTCCGCATGGCGAAAAAACCAAGTTATTCGGCCATAAGCGACGCCCCTGTTCAGAAGCGCGAGATGCAATGAGCAGATAGCAGTCTGGCTCACAGGTTTGGGGGGCTCCCATTGTGCAAACAATGAACTGAATGCTATGAAAGATCATCATCCAAGGCGGTGCAGACAGCATCGCCCACCCTGCGCTTCACTGGATCGGCTATCGCATGATCGAATGGCATTCCAGCCCAGGCGTTGCCTGTCCAGAGGCTGGCTCGCCGATTGGCGGCATGACAGACCGCGCGGCCTGCCCAAATTGCCATCGGGACGCAGAGCGGCAGTTGGTCCTCTCCGCACCAGTGGATACCGCCCGGGTGAGCCTCTTTGCCTGTCAGTCCTGCGGCGCGCATTATTTCGAGGGCCCCATGGCCGGGGCCTATTCCGACCTGCCGGCTGGCGGCACCGATGCCTTGGCGTTCTATCTGCAGCAGGGCGCCAATATTGGCGGCATGGCGATGCGGCTGCAGGCGCTGGGTCGCCCCCCTGGCACCGCCTTTCTGGAAGTGGGCTGCGGTTTTGGCCTGTCGCTTGATTTCGCCCGGCGCATCCTCGGCTGGCAGGTGCGCGGGCTTGACCCCTCACCCTTCGCCATCGCCGGGCGCGAGCAACTCGGCCTGCCAATTGAGAGCCGGTATCTGGAGGCCAATGGGCTGGATCATGCCTCGGCCGATGTGATTCACGCCTCCGAATTCATCGAACACATGGCCGACCCGGTGCCAATGCTGGCCACGCTGCGTCAGGCGCTGCGGCCGGGTGGGACCTTGCTGTTGACCACGCCGGCGGCCGAGATGATCCGCCCCGATACTGGCGATGGTCTGCTGGTGCCATTGCTCTCAGCCGGCTGGCATCTGGTGATTCAAACGGCCGAGAGCCTGGGCTGGGCGCTGCGTGAGGCCGGCTTCGAGACGGTGTCTGTGCTGCGCGAAGGCGCGCAGCTGGTGGCGATGGCCGGCCGGCTGCCCGATGCAGCCCTTCCTGACGCCGCCTTCCGGCCGCAATACCGCGAATGGCTGCGGCAGGTGGCTGAGGCGGTTCCGGCAGAATCCGATCTGGGCTTTGGCGCCCGCGCGCGGCTCTATCGTGAAATGGTCATCGCGGGTCTGGCAGAGGCCGATGCGGTCTGGCAGGCGCTGGATGGCGCAGCGCGGGGGCGCTGGGGCCATGGGCTGGAACGCCTTGCTGCGGCGCCGATGGCTGCGCTGAGCCTGGGCGCCCTGGTCGCCCGCGAACCGATGGGGCTGGCCGGCATCATGCTCGCCCGCGGCTGGGCGCAAAAGCGGGCGGGTGAGGCGCCACAGGCCGTCTTCGAGGCCGCCATCGCTGCCGCCGGGCGGTTGCGAGCGGCGCTGCGGGGTGTGGGCGCGGATGATGGCGATGCCGAGGATGTGGCTTTCGCCGCCGAGGCCGAACTGATCCTGCTGGCGGTGTCGCGGGCCGAGGCCGGCATTGCCGCCCGGCTGGATGCGCTGCGCGAGGCTGGCGGGCGGCGCCACGCCGACAATATCGCCCCAACCTGCTTCGTTACTCTGGTTAATCATGCCGCCTTTGAACAGGCGCAGCGGCTGAGCGACGTCGTGCAATCAGTGCTGGCGAATTTGCGCGAGGCTTCACAGCCTTTGACCAGCACCGATGCCTCGGTGGTCTATTGCGCGGCGGCGATGGAACTGCAGACCCGTGGCGGCCAGCCCGGGCTGGCGATCACCTGGCTGGGACAATTGCGCGGGCGCATTTTGGCCAGCCATCGGGCTTCTGGGCCGGATGGCATTGCCGCCGGCGCTGATCTCTACTGGCCTTCGGTGGAGACAGAAATGCTAGGCTGGCGGCTGCTGGGTCAGCATAAGGCGGCCGTTCAGATGGCCGCCGAGGCAGAGCGTGCAGCCCGGGAGGCGCGGTTTCCGGCCCGCGCTGCGGCATGATGGGTCTGAAAATCTGGCTGCGGCGCGGCACGGCACTGGCGCTTGACCTCTGGCGCGGCCTCATGGCGCAGCTTTTCTATCGCTTGGCAGCGGGCGACCATGGCTGCGAGGTGATCGAGCGCCGCGCCGGTGCTGTCGCCCTGGGGCGGCGCTGCTGCGTCTTCGTGCATTTTGATGCCGGTGGCGTGGTGCGGCCCCATACCCGCGACTACCTGCAGGCGCTGCGTCAGGCCGGGTTCGGCATCATCTTTGTCACGAATGCCGGCCGCCTCGAGCCGGATAGTGCCCAATGGCTGGCCGATCACTGCGCGCAGATGCTCATTCGGCGCAACCGCGGCTATGATTTCGGCGCCTATCGCGACGGAATCGCCGCGTTCTTCCAGGAACGGGTGACAGCGGAAATGCTGCTGCTCGCCAATGACAGCCTCTATGGGCCCCTGGCGCCGCTGGGTGAGATCGTCGGGCGGATGGATTTCACCGCAGCCGATATCTGGGCGCTGACCGATAGCTGGCAGCACCGCTATCATTTGCAATCATTCTTCGTGGCCTTTGGACCGACGGCGCTGGCCAATCCTGGCTTTGCCGCATTCTGGCAGCAGGTGCGCAATGTACGGTCGAAATGGGCGGCCGTTCACTTTTATGAATTGTGGATGACGCATCACATGCAATCGGAGGGGCTGCGTTCGGCCGCCGTTTGGGATTATTTCGCACTGCTCGATATCATGCAGGAGTTCCATGATACGCCGGAGCCTGAGGGCATCATCCCCATCGAGCAAAAGGTGCAGCGGCTTGCCGCTGAGCGGGTCTTGTGGTGCTGGCGCCGGCGCATTGCGCTGAACCCGACGAGTGATCTGTGGCTGGTGCTGCTGCAGCACGGCTTTCCCTTCATGAAGCGGGAATTGCTGCGGTTTAACCCAGGGCGCGCGCCGGACTTGCATATCTGGCATCGCATGGTGCGCGAGCGCGCGCCACAGATGTATCGGTTCATTATCGATGACTTGAAGTTGAACATGCGGAAGCAAGCGCCTTGAGTGCGTCGACCCTTTCCGCCGATGATGCGGCGGGCTGGGGTGCTGGCGGGGCGGTGCCTGCCATGCGTGAGCCGGCGCGCCTGACCGATATCGGGCAGGTGCATGCCGGTTCAATGCGGGTTTTCCATGGGCTTGGGACCCGCACTTCGCTGGGCTTTATTGGACGCGTGGCCAGAGCCGCCTCAGGCCTTGCGGCCGATACATTGCTCGACCGCCTGGCGCCGCAACGGGGCGGGGTGCTGCAACGCCTGGCCGGGCATGCCGCAGGAAACGGCGCCTCGCTGGCTATCTATGTGCATTGGTCGGCCAGCGGGCGGGTGTCGGAGATGGTGCTGCGGCAACTCGCCGGGTGGCGGGAGCTGGGTTTTGACGTTGTCTTCGTCACCAACAGCGAGCCGCCTGTCGCTGATATCGAGCGGACGCTTGAGCATTGCGTGCTGTATCTGCGGCGCAGCAATATTGGCCTGGATTTTGGGGCTTGGCGCGACGGGTTGGCCGCCATCTTGGCCGATGGTGCAGAGCCGGAGGAATTGCTGCTGGCCAATGACAGCGTGGTGGGCCCGCTGGTGCCGCTCGGCCCACTGGTCGAGCGCTGGCGCGCCGGTGGCGCGGGTTTCTTTGGCATGACCGAGAGCCTGGCCGGCGGTGTGCATCTGCAATCCTACTTATTGCTGGGGCGCGGGCAGGCCGCGATTGCAGACATGGCCGCCCATCTGGCGGGGTTTGCGGATGTGCGGAACAAGTGGCGGGTTGTGCAGTCCGGTGAGATTGCTCTGACGCGGCGGATGATGCGCGCTGGCCACCGATGTGCAGCGCTATTCGGCTATACGAGACTTTGCGCGCTGGCCCGTCCGAGCGATTACGCCGCCCTCGGCGCGCGTTTCAATGGCGAAAATTCGCTCTCCGTCTATCCGCTCAACCCTACGCATCATTTCTGGCGGCTGTTATTGGAGCGAGCGGATTTTCCGTTCCTGAAGACCGACCTGATTGCCCGCAATGCCGGCCGGCTGCCGGGTGTCGAGCGGTGGCGGGATTTGCTGGGCGAGGCGGATGTGGCGCTAATTGACGCTCATTTGCGTGTGCGCATGGCCGGCTGAGTACCAGCCGATGGGCTTAGGCCTGGCAGCCTGCCGTAAAGGCGCGCGGGTGCGACCAGGCCAAGGCATTGTCAGTGGAATTGACAGCTCCGCGCCTACTGTGAACCGGCTCCAACAAGACACTGATTACAAAGAATAAAAAATCAGAATTTTGCCGCCTCATGCGCTGCTGGGAGGATGCGGAAGCGCCATGTCCGCCATGCATCAAAGGCTCTGAGGAAGAGCCTGTCTCTGCGGAGGTACGATCACACGCAGAGTTTGATCGCAAATTATGAATTCATTATTTATCATTCGCTCAGTATTTTGTTCATAATTTCCTAAGCGGCTAATAGAAACTGGAAGCGGTCAGCCTCAACGTGAGGTGTTGAGGCTTGCGGAGGTGTTCAGTGAGTCCAGATATGGCGTTGAGCGAGCAGCGTGCCAGCGATCACAAAGCGCAAACCCGGCCCCACCCAGCAGCATCGGGCGCTTTCGTGGCTGAGCGACTGGCCAATGGCTGGCGTTTATTGACGCATTGCCAACTCGGCGCGAGGACCTTGCAATACGTCCTGATCCGCCCGGAGGCTGGCGTGGCGCTGCTGGAAATCGACCCGGTGTGGACGCCCAATGCGGCCGCTCTGTTTCAGGCGCATTTGGCCACGGCAGGCTTCACCAGCCGCTTCCCTGGCCATCTGCCGGTCATTCATCGTCGCATGCGCCCGGGCGATGTGGCGATGCTGGACATGCTGCTCGCCGAGGCCTTCATCTGGCTGGACCCGATATCGATCGACACCGAGGCGGCTTGGGAGGATGCGCTTCAGGCTTTGCTCACCCCAGCAGCCGCAACGGCAACCCAGGCGGCGGGCGCGAGCCAGCCACCCGAGACGCTGGTCGCTGAGACCAAATCACCCCAGACGCGGGAGGCAAGGCTGTGGCGGAAAGCCTGGATCGGGCTCATCGCTGCCGGCATTGCAGTGACGGCCATTGTCTTCGTGAAACCGCCCGCTGCGGATGCGCCAATAACGTCAGCGGTTCAGCCGCTGCCCTGGGCGCTGCCGGCGGAGGTGACTTTGCCACTGACAGAGATGCTGGCACCACCCGTGACCGTCGCGGCTTTGCCGCTGCCTGAGCCGCTGCCTGAGCCGCCGCTGGTGATCGCTGGGGATCCAGATGTTCCGCCCCCAACATTCCCGCAGATGCCGCTCCACAGGCAGCCAGAGGCACCGGACCTGGAGGGCGCCGGTCTTCGGCCAGCGCCAGCGCCAGCGCCGCTTCAGCCCGCCGCCACCGTACCCGAACCTGCACCGCTGGCCGAGAGGCTCGTGCCGCTGCCGCCGCCCTCCCCGATGGAGGTCATCACGGCCTGGGACCCGCCGCTGCCAGGACCCGCAGCGTTGCGCGTCGAAGCGCCGTTACCAGAACATATTCTTAATCCAGACACGCAAACCTCACCCCAGGCCTTGGCGCCGCCTATACCCATGCCAGCCGCGATCCCGCCGCCCTTAGCGCCTGAACCGCCGCCCGCACCGCCAATCCCGCCTTTGCCGGCTGCAGCACCCGCGGAACCACCACTGAGCTTGCCACCGGCCGCCCGCCCGGTGCCCAGGATAAGCCCCGCTGAGACCGAGACGGCACGCCGTCGCGGTGAGGCATTGGCGGCGCTGGGGGATATTTCCGGCGCCCGACGCTTCCTTGAGCGCGCGGCACTGGCCGGCAGCGGCGAAGCGGCGCTCGCCATGGCCGAAAGCTTCGATCCGCAAAAGCTGGCGGCGCGCGGCGTGATCGGCCTCTCACCGGATCGCGCCGCGGCGCTCACCTGGTATCGCCATGCCCTGGCCCTTGGCGTTGACGAAGCCGCTCCCCGTATCGCCAGGCTGGAGGCTGAATGATGACCCTGCCGCTCCCCGCCCTCGCACGCCGGACATTTCTCGGCGGCGCTGCACTCCTCGCCACGGAGACCGCGCCCGCCTTTGGGCAAGCGCCTGTCTCACTGCAATTCACCCAACGCATCAACGATGCCAATTCGGGTACGGTCGGCGTCATCGCCGGTGGTGTGGACGGCACTTATATCCGCATCGCCGCCGACCTCGCCGCTGTGCTGGACAATGGCAATGCGCTGCGGGTCATTGCCATGATCGGCCGCGGATCGCTGCAGAATATCCAGGATATCGTGCTGCTGCGGGGCGTGGATGTGGGCATTGTGCAATCCGATGCGCTGGCCTTCTCCCGACGCAACCGGCTGGTGCCGGGCGCCGATAACCTGATCCAGTACATCGCCAAACTCTATGATGAGGAGATCCATGTCCTGGCCCGCCCGGGCATCAACAGCATGCAGGATCTGGCTGGACAGCTGGTCAATGTCGATCTGGTGGGCAGCGGTACGGCGATGACGGCGTCATTGATGTTCGAAGCCCTCGGGCTGCAGGTGCGCCCGGCGCATGATGTGCAGGACGTGGCGCTCACCAGGCTGCGCAATGGCGAGATCGCGGCGATGGTCTTCGTCGCCGGCAAGCCGGCGCGTCTCTTCGCCGGAATTGGCGCTGATGCCGGGCTGCACTTTCTGCCCATCGCGCCGACATCGGCGCTGATGGAGACCTATCTGCCGGCCACGCTGACCACGGCGGATTACCCCGCCCTCATACCGGCCGAAGGGGTGCAAACCATCGCGGTCGGCGCGGTGATGGCGGTCTATGCCTGGACGCCGGGCAGTGAGCGGCATCGCAAGGTGGCCCGCTTCGTCGAGGCGCTGCAATCACGCTTCCAGGAATTCCTGCACCCGCCCCGCCATCCGAAGTGGCGCGAGGTGAATCTGGCTGCCCAGGTGCCGGGCTGGGTGCGCTTTGATCATACCGCCCGCCCTGCCCCGCGGCGGGTGGTGGATGGGGGCTGAATTGCCACGCTGACAGACCGGTCATGCTGCTACACCCTGCCGGCCATGGGCAGCCTCGGCCTATTGTCGGGCACGAGATCCGCTTATCGAACTATCCGCGTTTCCGGCGCCACCTCTCCGATCTGCCCAAATCATGGTTGCATTCGAGGCTGTCACGCCCGCGCCGATCACCGCCACGTCATATGTCATATCGGCGCCGCGGCGGGAGATGGGATTTCGGCATAGTCGAATTTCCCGAGCAGCGCGTCCATCGGCACCGGGCTTTCCACCAGACGGCTCGAGCCGAAAGCAGCGTAGCCACGGCTGCGATTGGTAAGGGTGACGTTCTATCCCGCCGGTGGCCGCTACGCCGCATAGCCAATGCGCGGTCTCATACTATTTTCCTGTGTTGCAGCGCTGCCCATATACGGTCCGGCGTTGCTGGTTGCGCGGGCAAATAGGCGCCCACCCATGCCAGGGCGTCATTCACCGCGTTCATCACGGCGCCAATGCCGCCCATGGTGCCCCCCTCCGCCATGCCCTTGATCCCGGCAGGAATACCAATGGCCGGTGTTGGGTGATGGCTCACCTCAAAGCAGGGCAGATCCCCGGCTCGGGCCATCGCGTAATCCATGAAGCTGCCGGCCAGCATCTGGCCATCCGCGCCATAAGCCGCATGCTCCATCATCGCGCCAGACAGACCCATGGCGGTGGCGCCATGGGTTTGGCCCTCCACGATCATCGGGTTGATCAGCGTGCCGGCATCCTCGGCAATGACATGGCGCAAAATGGTGAGCGCACCCGTCTCCGTGTCGATCTCCACCACGCAAGCATGGGTTGAATTGGAATATGTCATGGCCGGCGGATCGAAGGCCTCGATATGATGCAGCCCCGGGGCCATGCCCCGCGGCAGCCGCAGCGGCTCCAGATGGGCGATGCGCGCCAGGGCGGCCAGGCTGAGCCCGGTT
>Ga0114967_10001954_pt1 | contig 17292 bp, 30 predicted proteins | sample M_130628_MF_Meta_FD_92639 | JGI IMG/M metagenome (GOLD analysis project Ga0114967, IMG submission 92639) | Freshwater microbial communities from Lake Montjoie, Canada to study carbon cycling - M_130628_MF_MetaG | ecosystem: Environmental > Aquatic > Freshwater > Lake | place: Lake Montjoie... | reverse complement strand
GCGAACAGTGACTTGCTTGCCACCATCTCCGCCTTCGAGCCAACCCACTAATGAACGGTCAAGGGTATCTACGTTGTGCTGGATAACGATCATTTCTCGGGCTTTTATGGCCAAAGTGATGACATCACCCTTCTTGACACGAGCACTTGGGATGTCAAGACGCTTGCCATTCACCAAAATCAAGCCGTGGCTCACGAATTGGCGAGCCTGTGGGCGGGTGCTGGCAAAGCCAGCCCGGAAAACCACATTGTCGAGGCGCAATTCGAGAAGACGCAAGAGGTTCTCACCAGTTGGTCCCTGAAGGCGGTTGGCTTCGTCATAGGTCTTGCGGAACTGACGCTCAAGCACACCGTAGATGTACTTCGCCTTCTGCTTTTCCTGGAGCTGGGCCAAGTATTCGCTGCCTGCTGAGCGACGACGCGTGCGACCGTGCTGACCTGGCGGGAATGGACGACGCTCAAGGGCTTTACGACCTTTTTCGTTTTCGAAAATATTGGTGTTGAGACGGCGCGACAAACGCACCTTGGGTCCGGTGTAACGGGCCATCGCTTAGTTCCTTTTCCGCTTGGGCAACTTGCACCCATTATGAGGCACTGGCGTGACATCTTTAATTCCAGTCACTTCAATACCAGTGTTCTGCAACGAACGAATCGCTGTGTCACGTCCAGAGCCTGGGCCCTTAGCGTGAACTTCAACACGACGCATACCTTGTTCGAAAGCAGCCTTAGCAGCCTTCTCGGCAGCCATCTGTGCTGCGAATGGAGTGCTCTTACGAGAACCTTTGAACCCAACGCCGCCACCAGACGCCCACGAAAGCACATTGCCTTCGGTGTCCGAGATGCTGACGATTGTGTTGTTGAACGAGCACTTGATGTGACACACACCAACGCTGATATTTTTACGCTCACGCTTACGGGGGCGGCGACCGCCTGGCTTTGGCTTGGCCATGATTACTTCCTCACTGCCTTCTTCTTGTTAGCAACTGTTCGCTTTGGTCCCTTACGGGTACGAGCGTTGGTTTTACTGCGTTGGCCACGTACTGGCAGACCCTTGCGATGACGGATCCCTTGGAGGCAACCGATCTCGATCTTGCGCTTGATATCTGTCTGCACTTCACGGCGAAGGTCACCTTCAACAGTGACATTCTGATCAACCCATCCACGAAGTTTGTTTACTTCTTCGTCTGTGAGATCGCGAACGCGAGTGTTGGGACTGATGCCAAGATCGGCACACATTCTTTGAGCAGTCGGTTTACCGATGCCAAAAATGTAGGTAAGAGAAATCTCCAAACGCTTTTCGCGTGGGATGTCTACTCCAGAAATACGGGCCATGCTGTTTCCTTATTCTCTTCTCAGCCTTGACGCTGCTTGTGACGCGGGTTCTCGCAGATGACCATGACGCGGCCATGCCGGCGGATCACTTTGCACTTCTCGCAGATTTTTTTAACACTCGGTTTGACCTTCATGGTCATCTCACTTCTTTTTCGTTAGATGGACATTCACTTATAGCGATAGGTAATGCGACCTCGTGTGAGGTCATATGGGGTGAGTTCTACTTGCACTTTGTCGCCAGGGAGAATACGAATGTAATTCATTCGCATCTTTCCGGAGATATGAGCCAACACTTTGTGGCCGTTCTCTAACTCCACCCGAAACATTGCGTTCGGTAGGGATTCGAGAATCGTGCCTTCTAGCAAGATGGCATCGTCTTTGGGCTTCGACAGAACTGACTCCTAACAGGGCGGACATTGCAAACTGCGATGCATCACGAAGATACGTGCAGGATTGGCCATTGGGCCGAGTGGCAATGCTACCGCCGAGACTTACACCAACCAATCGTCCGAGGCAGGAAAGTTGAGAGTCTTTGTGAGTGTTCAACATAGCCCAGCCCAAGTCATCAAGTTGGGCAATCAGGCCGTGCTTTTTGGCGTCACAGACCGCTGCCAAGTTATCCACAGAACCCATTTAGTCGCTCTTTCGGGCGAAATCGATAGCAGTCGTCAATGAGTCAAAAACCTCGTCTGGTCCCTTTGAACCGTCAATAACAACCAAACGAGAATCCCGACCATAGAACTCAAGCAGTGGAGCGGTTTGGCTTTCATAGAGATCCAAACGCTGACTGATGCTTTCGGGGGTGTCATCATCGCGTATGACAACGTCTCCCCCACAAGAATCGCAGGTCCATGGGTCCCTCTTTTGAGCCGTCGCAACATAGTTCGTTCCACAATCGCGACATGCTCGCCGAGAGGAAATGCGTTGAATAACTAAATCGCGGGGCACATCAAGATCAAGCACGACGTGAATGGGCCGCTCGGCTGCAATACCGTCAAGAGCCACAGCCTGAGCCACAGTTCGTGGAAAGCCATCCAAGATATATCCACGGGTGCGCGCATCATCTTGTTCAAGTCGCTCGCGAATGATTTCAATCATGATCTCATCGCCTACCAGACGCCCAGCCTCGATCACCTGTTTGGCCATCTTGCCTATCTCAGTACTTTCACGAACGGCAGCGCGTAAAATTTCACCTGTTGAGATATGTGGTACGACAAAATGTCGCGAGATACGTTGACACTGCGTGCCCTTACCCGCTCCTTGGCGACCCATAATGATCAGCCGTACACCCGCGGTCATGACTTAGCCCAGCCGCAGCAACCAAAGCTGCGTCGACATCACTTCAGGAATCCCTCGTAATTGCGCAACATCAGTTGGCTATCTACTTGTCGCATTAAATCAAGGGCAACGCCCACGGCAATGAGCACCGTTGTACCAGCAAATGGGAACGATCGAACGTCACCCACCCACAACACGATGTACGGCAAAATCGCAATGAATGCAACGAATAATGCGCCTGGCAATGTAATCCGGTTCACGACCTTGCCCAAGTAACGCTCGGTCTGCGGTCCGGGTCGGATTCCAGGAATGAATCCACCTTGACGCCGAATCTGATCAGCTTGACGAATCGGGTCAAAGGCAATTGAGTTATAGAAGTATGCGAAGGCAACGATCAACAAAGCAAACGAGACGATGTATAACAATCCTTGTGAAGACACCAAGTTGCGATCCACCCACACAGTCACTGTACGTCGCCAACCAGTATCAGAACCAATGATGTTGGTGAGCAATACGGGTAACAACATCACGGAACTTGCGAAAATGATTGGCACGATGCCAGCCTGATTGACCTTCAATGGAATATACGTACTTTGTCCACCGTACTGGCGACGTCCAACTACTCGCTTAGCAAACTGCACAGGTATACGGCGCTGTCCAAGTTCAACACGAACTACTGCAATCAAAATACCGATTGAGATGGCGATCAAAATACCGAACACAACCCACTTCTTACTTTGCAGAATTGAGTAATAACTAAAGGGCAATGAACTCACCACTGAAGCGAAAATCAAGATGCTCATACCGTTACCGATACCGCGCTGGCTGATCAATTCGCCCATCCACATCAACAGGGCCGTACCGGCGACCAGTGAAAGAATCACCAGCAAACCCCGAGGCCACATGCCATCAGGCAGCAGCACAATGTCTGGAGCGTTACGAGACGCAGTGAAGAACGCCGAACCGCGACCTTGACCAAAAATAAATGTCAAACCAGCAGCCTGCAACAGGGCGATTGCCATCGCTACGTAACGAGTCCACTGCGTAATCTTGCGCTGCCCCGTGGCACCTTCTTGTTGCCATTCTTCAAGTTTTGGAATGACGACTGTCAATACCTGCATGATGATGCTCGATGTGATGTACGGCATGATGCCCAAGGCAAAAATCGCGAACGAAGAAAATGCTCCACCAGAGAACAAGTTCAAGAAGCCAAGAGCACCCTGCTGACGTGCCGATTCACGCAACTGTCGTACTGCAAGATCGTCAATACCAGGGACACGAATATGCGCTCCAAGACGATACAAAAGCACCATCATCAAGGTGAACAAAATCTTGTTCCGAAGGTCAGGCACCTTGAAGATGTTCTTCAGGTTTGACAACACGTGGGTTCCTCGGGTTCTATCTCGGCGTGATAATCGGTGAGCCCGATATCAGCGGTTGGTGAACTGGTTGCCGTTGGCCGCAGGACGAACCTTGTACGGCAACGGGATGATGGTGACTGAGCCGCCAGCAGCTTCAATGGCCGCCTGCGCCGCCTTGGAAACGCCGTGAGCATGAACTTCAACTGCGCGACTAACTTGTCCGCGAGCAAGAACCTTGACAAATGCGCCCTTATGCAGCACGCCACGAGCAAAAAGAATCTCTGGGTTCACAACGGGCTCATCAATTTCGGTGAGTGAATCAAGGTTGACAGCCTGGTACTCCACGCGGAATGGGTTATTGAACCCCTTCAACTTTGGAACACGCTGCTTGAGAGGCATCTGTCCACCTTCGAAACCGCGAGCAACTTTGCCACGGCCACGAGATTGCTGACCCTTGGTACCACGACCGGCAGTCTTGCCGCCCTTGCCACCGATACCGCGACCTACGCGCTTTTTTGGATGGGTTGAACCCGGTGCTGGTGCTAATTCGTCGACGCGCATTGGTCAGCTCTCCTTCGAATCTGTCGAAGATGTGACTTCGATAAGGTGCGGAACTCGGGCGATCATGCCGCGAATTTCTGGGCGATCAGGCAACACATTGCTCTTGCCGATACGACCAAGACCAAGAGCGCGCAATGTTCCACGGCTCTTCGGCTTGGCATGGGTACTGGATTTGATCTGCTTCACCGTAATGGTGGGACCGGTATGAACGACTGTCTGATACGTAGCCATAATCAGTGACTTTCTCCTGCAGCGACAGCGCGCTTGGTCTCGTTGTACGCCTTGAGTAAGCCCTTGGGCACGAAACTGTCGGCTGGGAGTCCACGGCGAGCCGCAACTTCATCTGGCCGCTGCAATGCCTGAAGACCATTGATCGTGGCACGAGCCACGTTGATGGCATTGGACGAACCGAGTGATTTGGCCAACACATCATGAATGCCTGCTTCTTCGAGAATGATTCGTGCTGCACCGCCAGCGATAACACCAGTACCTGGAGCTGCAGGCTTGAGCATCACGCGACCAGCACCCAACACACCAATGACTGGGTGAATAATGGTGCTGCCTGCAAGGGCCACGGAGAACATATTGCGCTTTGCGTCTTCGGTACCTTTTTGAATAGCCAAAGGAACTTCTTTGGCTTTTCCATAGCCGAGACCAACACGACCGTTGCCGTCGCCAACGACAACAAGTGCGGTGAACGAGAAGCGACGACCACCCTTAACAACCTTGGCTACGCGGTTGATGTGAATCACGCGTGATTCGCGACCACCCTCAGGTGTGTTGCCCATGCCTGGGGGCGGACGATCGCCAGGTCGAGGAGCATTGTTGCCACCCGGACGAGCGTTCGGATTATTGGGGTTATTGGGATTGTTCGTCATCAGAACTCCAGACCTGCTGCACGAGCGGCTTCAGCAACCGCAGCGACGCGACCGTGATAGAGGTATCCACCACGATCGAAAACAACTTTCTTAATACCAATTGCTTGAGCGCGCTCAGCGACTGTCGTACCTAATGCCTTAGCGACTTCAACAGTGCGTCCGCCAGATGCGCGCAATCCTGCCTCTGTCGACGAAACTGACGTGATAGTCACACCAAGATCGTCGTTGATGACCTGCAACATGAGGTGATTGTTTGAACGGTACAAAGACAAGCGCGGACGCTCGGCAGTGCCGTGAATTTTCTTGCGAACTCGGTTGTGACGAACGAGGCGACTCTCGCGGCGCTCTCTACTGATTTTGCTCATGACATCTCCCTAGCGGAATCTTTTCTCGGCATTACTTCTTGCCGGCTTTACCGGCTTTACGCAGAATCTTCTCGCCCTGATAGCGCACACCCTTGCCCTTATAAGGCTCTGGCTTGCGAATGGAACGAATGTTGGCAGCTACTTGACCGACTGCCTCTTTGTCGATGCCTTTGATGATCACGCGAGTTTGCACTGGCACTTCAAAAGACACTCCTTCCGGAGCTTCTACATCAACTGGGTGTGAGAAACCGAGGTTGAGACGAATGAGCGTGGGGCTCTTCAACTCAGCTCGGTAACCAACGCCGACGATCTCGAGTTCTTTAGCGAAACCAGTCGTCACGCCGACAACCATGTTGTTGACCAGAGCGCGGCTCAGACCGTGCAAACTGCGTGACTCACGCTCGTCATTGGGACGCTCGACAACGAGGTTGCCTTCATCCTGACGAACGGTGATACCACCAACAAGGTCACGACTCAAAGATCCCTTCGGACCTTTGACAGTGACTGAGTTTGCGTTGATGCTCACATCAACTCCGGTTGGAACCGGGATAAGTGCTTTACCGATACGTGACATATTGTCTCCAGATCACCACACGTAACAGAGAACTTCGCCGCCCACTTTGCGCTTGCGCGCTTCGCGGTCGGTCATCAGTCCCTGACTGGTGGATAGGACAGCAACACCTAGGCCACCAAGTACGCGAGGTACGGTGCCGGACTTGCGATACACGCGAAGTCCTGGTGTTGAAATGCGCTTGATGCCCGCAATGGTGCGACGGCGTTCAGCGGAATACTTCATCGCAATATTCAGAATCTCGCCTGGGCCTTTGGTATTCGCTGTCACAGCGAAACCAGAGATGTAACCCTCTTGCTCAAGAATCTTGGCCAAAGCAACTTTTTGTTTGGAGGACGGCATCTTGACTGCATCATGCATCGCCGTATTGGCGTTGCGGATGCGGGTCAGCATGTCGGCAATGGGATCAGTCAACATAAGTGCCTCACCAACTCGACTTTGTTAGGCCGGGGATTTCACCAGCATGGGCCATCTCACGAAGGCACACGCGGCAAAGACCGAACTTTCGGTAAACGGAACGTGCGCGACCACACTTCAGGCAACGTGTATAACCACGCACCTTGAACTTGGGCTGCGCAGCAGCTTTGTTAATTAACGATTTCTTAGCCATGAGTCAGTACCTCTCGCTCACTTCTTCTTCTTAGAGAACTGTGGACCACGAACATTGCTCTTCTTCTTGGTCGCAACAGTTGCTTCAGCGCCGCGCTTGAACGGAAATCCGAATGCGTCGAGCAAAGCCCGACCTTGATCATTCGTCATTGCGGTCGTCACGATGGTGATGTCCATACCACGGGGGGCATCGATCTTGTCGTATTCAATTTCAGGAAACACAGTCTGATCGCTGAGGCCGAACGTGTAGTTACCACGACCGTCCCACGAGTGCGAAGGCAAACCGCGGAAGTCGCGAATACGAGGAATCGCAACCGAGATCAAACGATCAAGGAATTCCCACATGCGGTCACCGCGTAGGGTAACCATGCAGCCGATGGCCTGATTCTCACGAAGTTTGAAGTTGGCGATTGAGTCACGGGACTTAGTCACCTTTGGCTTCTGGCCAGTGATACGAGTCATGTCAGCAACCGCTCCCTCAAGCAACGAGGGTTGCTGCGTGGCACGACCAACGCCCATGTTCACCACGATCTTTTCAAGGCGGGGAACCTGCATGACATTGCTTAATTCGAGCGAGGCCTGAAGGCCAGCACAAATCTCGCTTTGATATTTTGACTTGAGACGGGGCATTGTTGCAGTGCTCATCCGATTTCCTCACCTGTGGTTTTGGCGATGCGTACTTTTTTGCCGTCAGCAAGCACCTTGTAGCCAACACGTGTGGGCTTGCCCTTATGCACGAACATCACATTGGATGCATCGAGAGGCATGTCACGGTCGATAACTCCACCCTGCTGATTTTGTCCGCTGGGCTTCTGGTGCTTCTTTACAACATTGATTCCGTCAACTAGGACCTGGTTCGAACGAGGCATAACACGCGAAACGGTGCCTTCTTTACCTTTGTCCTTACCTGAGATCACTACTACGTTGTCACCTTTTTTGATTTTCATCTCACAGCACCTCCGGCGCTAACGAAACAATTCGCATGAACTTCTTGTCACGTAGTTCGCGACCAACTGGTCCGAAAATACGTGTTCCACGAGGCGTGAGATCATCCTTGATGATGACCGCAGCATTCTCGTCAAAACGGATGTAACTGCCATCGGGACGGCGCTTTTCCTTCTTGACGCGAACGACGACGCATTTCACGACGTCACCTTTTTTGACACCTGCACCAGGAATCGCATCCTTAACAGCGGCCACGAAGATGTCTCCGATCGAGGCATATCGGCGACGTGTGCCACCGAGAACCTTGATACACAAAACTTCTTTGGCGCCACTGTTATCGGCAACTCGAAGACGACTTTCTTGCTGAATCATGATTTATCCTCCGTCGTTCCCAGGCTCACTTGGCCCGCTCGAGAATCTCAACGAGGCGCCAGCGCTTCAGTTTCGATAGTGGACGGGTTTCCATGACGCGCACGCGATCGCCAACATTGGCGTCGTTGGCCTCATCGTGGGCATAGAGCTTCTTCGTCCGTGTGACGAACTTGTTGTACTTCGGGTGACGAACTCGCTCGATGACTTCAATCACCAAAGTGCGATCCATCTTTGAAGACGACACGATTCCCTCGCGGACTTTGCGCGGTGCACGTTCTGTTGTGGGTGTTGTTTCAGACATCTGATTCACTCTCCGGCCTCAGCGGCAGCTATTTCACGCTGACGGATAAGGGTGTTGATACGAGCGATACGGCGACGAACTCGTCGCAATTCGCTATGGGTGTCGAGCTGACCGGTGGCGCTACGAAAGCGGAGGTTGAGCGCCTCTTGCTTTGAAGCCCGAAGCTGTTCGACCAATGATGTGAGGTCGAGTTCGCCTAGTTCAGCGCGGTCTTTTGCGGCTTGAGTTGCCATGATCAGATCGCCTCCTCGCGGGTAATAATGCGAGCCTTAATCGGCAATTTCTGGATGGCCTTATTAAGGGCCTCCATTGCCTGCTCGCGACTTGGGAATGAGAGTTCAAACAAAACACGGCCAGGCTTCACGACGGCTACCCAAAACTCTGGGTTGCCCTTACCTGAACCCATACGAGTTTCGGCTGGCTTCTTGGTGACGGGCTTGTCGGGGAAAACATTGATCCACACCTTGCCGCCACGCTTGATATGACGAGTCATAGCAATACGCGCAGCTTCAATTTGGCGAGCGGTCAACCAGCACGGCTCAAGGGCTTGGATTCCGTACTGACCAAAAGCCAGTTCACTTCCACCCTTGGCCATACCTCCGGTACGACCACGATGGTGCTTACGATGGGCAACTTTGCGAGGCATCAACATGGTGAATCAGTCCTGTGCACGGAAGTGCGGGGTCTCGTGCCCATCGTGGGTGCGGCGGGCGATTTCTTCTTCCTCGTCGAGTAATTTCTCGAGTTCTGGATCGGCTTCTTTCACGAGTGGCACTTGGGCTGCTTCAAGAGCTTCTTCGGCCTTGCGGCGACCACTTGACGACACAACCTTGCGTGCACCAGGTACACCAGGAGTTTCGCCGAGAGCACTTGTTGCCTCGCGAACAATCTTTTCATCAATCACTGGCTTATACGGCAAGATGTCGCCGCGATAAATCCATACCTTGACGCCGACGCGACCACTCGCAGTGCGAGCCTCGCGAAAACCGTAGTCAATGTCGGCACGCAGTGTGTGCAACGGCACACGACCTTCGCGGTACCACTCAGTGCGGCTCATTTCAGCGCCACCCAATCGACCCGAACACTGAACACGAATACCAAGTGCTCCAGCCTTTTGTGCGTTCTGCACGGCTCGCTTCATGGCACGACGGAATGCAATTCGTCCGACCAACTGATCAGCTACACCTTGAGCAATCAAAGCCGCATCAAGTTCAGGAGACTTAATCTCCACGATATTGAGCTGCACTTTAATGTTGCCGGTGAGGGCAGTTAAACCAAGACGAAGTTCATCTGCCTTGGCGCCCTTACGACCGATCACGATTCCGGGACGTGCAGTATGAATGTCGACCTTGAGGGTCTCTCCACGCTTGCGCTCAACTTCGATGCGCGAAATCGCTGCGTCTGGAAGTGACTCCATGACATAAGCACGGATCTTCCAGTCTTCGGTGAGATATTCCTTGTAATTGCGCTCGCTAAACCAGCGGCTCTTCCAGTCGGTTGTAATTCCCAGACGGAAGCCGTACGGATTGACTTTTTGGCCCATCAGTTGGTCTCCTCGGCCTCGGGTGCTGCAGTTTCAATTGACGTAGTCTCCACAGCAGTTGCCTCGATCGTGGTTTCTTCAATATTCGATTCCTCAGTCGCCACTTCTTCAACTGAAGTGTCGACTGCGTCATCGGAACGCTTAGTACGGCTTGCTTGCACGCGAGCCCGACGATCAGCAACGCCACCACCGCGGGTTGCCCGACGACCGCTCACGGCGCGCTCACGACGAGCCTGAACGACCTGCAACAGTTCGCTGTCAATGACGCCAAGAACAATCGTGATGTGGCAGGTGCGCTTGTTGATACGCGTGGCACGACCTTTGGCACGTGGCTTAAAGCGACGCAAGGTCGGACCTTCGTCGGCGTAGCAGGCCTTGATGTACAAGGTGTCAGCGTCAAGACCATCGTTGTTCACTGCGTTAGCAACAGCTGATGCCAAAACTTTGCGAATAACGCGGGCTGCTTCACGCTCAGTGAACTGCAAGACCTGATCGGCAATGACGACATCGCGTCCACGAACAAGGTTGAGTACAACGCGTGCCTTTGATGCCGACATGCGCGAACCGCGCACGCTGGCTCGAGTTCCGGTGCGCTCACCGGCAATAAAGGAGCGCTCGTTTAGCTTGGGACCAGTCATTACTTGCGACCCTTCACGTTCTTCTCTTGACCTGCGTGATATTTGAAGGTACGAGTCGGTGAGAACTCACCAAGCTTGTGACCAACCATTGATTCAGTGACATAAACCGGTACGTGCTTACGACCGTCATGCACGGCGATGGTGTGACCCACCATGTCGGGAATGATCGTCGAACGACGACTCCACGTCTTGATGACTTTTTTTTCATTGGCAGCGTTCAACGCGTCCACCTTTTTTACGAGGTGGTCATCAACGAACGGACCCTTTTTTAAGCTACGTGACATCTAATGCACCAATCCTTTACCGGCGGCCCTTGCCGGAACGACGACGACGAACAATCAACTTCTGTGATGCCTTCTTGCCGTCACGAGTACGGCTTTCTGGCTTGCCCCATGGCGACACGGGAGGACGACCACCCGAGGTTTTACCTTCGCCACCACCGAGAGGGTGGTCAACCGGGTTCATGGCGACACCGCGGGTTTGTGGGCGAACGCCCTTCCAACGGTTACGACCAGCTTTACCGATCTTGATGAGTTCGTGTTCGGCGTTGCCGACTTCTCCGACAGTGGCGCGGCAGTCAATCAGCACGCGACGCATTTCTGTTGAAGGCAAACGAAGTGTTGCGTAGTCGCCATCTTTGGCTACTAACTGCACGCCGACACCAGCCGAACGCGCCATCTTGCCACCTTGACCGGGACGCAACTCAACGTTGTGAACGACAGTACCAACAGGCATGTAGCGCAATGGCAAAGCGTTGCCTGGCTTGATGTCTGCCTTGGGACCATTGGACACATGATCGCCAACATTCATGCCCTTAGGAGCAAGGATGTATGCCTTTTCACCGTCTGCATAATGCAACAAGGCAATACGGCACGTGCGGTTCGGGTCGTACTCAATAGTCGCAACCTTGGCAGTGATTCCATCTTTGTTGCGCTTGAAGTCGATCATTCGGTATTGCTGCTTATGACCACCACCGCGGTGACGCGATGTCTTGCGACCATAGGCATTACGACCACCAGTCTTGGGCTTGCTCGTGAGCAATGACTTTTCTGGTGTCGTTGAAGTGATCTCGGAGAAATCTGACGAGGTCTGGAACCGACGACCTGCAGATGTTGGCTTACGTTTACGAATTCCCATGACGTGATGCCTCAGTTGTTCTCGAACAGTGGGATTTCATTCCCAGCAGCCAAAGTGACGATTGCGCGCTTGGTACCAGGGCGACGACCGGGGCGATTAGTGCCCCGGGTGCGCTGGAGTTTGCCCGCACGGTTGAGCGTGTTGACCTTTGTGACCTTGACGCCCCAGATTGCCTCGACAGCATCGTGGATCTCGGGCTTTGATGCATCCACATGAACGTTGAAGGTGTACACGCCAGTCTCAATGAGGGCGTAACTCTTCTCCGACACGATGGGAGCGATGATGATGTCGCGTGGATCTTTCATCACTGACCGTCCTTACTGGCTCCGGGCAATGAGCCCTGTGAGAACACGATGTTGTCGTTGCACAACACGTCATAAGCGTTGAGTTCGCTGATTTCGATGAGTTGCACTTCGGGGAGATTGCGGAATGAACGAATCGCATTGAGTTCGTCGCGGCGAACCACGATCAATGTGCGACCATCAAGATTCAATGCGTTCAGCGCTTCAATAGCTGCCGACGTCTTAGGCGCATCAAACTTCCAAGCATCGATGACGATGACTTTGCCTTCCATGGCACGATCCGACAACGCCGACTGCAAAGCAATCTTGATCATCTTCTTAGGAGTCTTCTGCGAATACTTGCGGGGCTTTGGCCCGTGAGCCACACCACCACCAGAGTAATGAGGTGAGTTAGTCGAACCCTGACGAGCGCTACCAGTTCCCTTTTGCTTGAGTGGCTTCTTTCCACCACCAGAAACCTCAGCGCGAGTCTTTGTGCTCTGTGTCCCAGCACGACGATGAGCAAGTTGCGCAGTGACGACTTGGTGCATCACTGGAACATTTGGCTGACGACCGAAATCGTCATCGCTTAAAGCAACACTGCCGACATCTTTGCCAGCCTGATTCTTGACTTTCAACGAAGGCATCAGGTCACTTTCCCTTCACTGCGTTGCGCACAATGACAACGCCGCCATTTGGGCCCGGTACCGAACCACGAACTAATAACAAGCCGCGCTCGGCGTCGGCCTCAACAACTTCAAGATTCAAAGTGGTGACTTGCTCATGACCCATGTGTCCGGCCATCTTGAGACCTTTGAGAACACGACCTGGATACGAGGCCGAACCAATGGAACCAGGAGCACGATGGTGCTTGTGGTTACCGTGGCTGGCGCCCTGACCGCGGAAGTTGTGACGCTTCATACCGCCGGCGAAACCCTTACCACGGCTCACCGCAGTGACATCAACCTTTTGGCCTTTGACGAATTGATCAACAGTGATCTCTCCGCCAACTTCAAAACCTTCAACGCTCTCAAGACGCAACTCAACGAGTCGACGACCGGATTCAACATTTGCTTTCGCGAAATGCCCAGCATCAGGCTTGGACAATTTCTTTGCGTCCTTATGCCCATAGGTAACTTGGAGCGCATCGTAACCATCGCGCTCGGAAGTTTTGATTTGTACGATGCGAACTGTTTCAACACGAAGCACAGTGACGGGAACGACGCGATTGTCGTCTGCCCATACCTGTGTCATGCCGAGCTTCTCGCCGACGATCGCTTTCTTTGCCATAAGGCAGCCTCTTCATCCAGCCAGTTTCCTGGCGCTTTCGATTTGACTTTGCGTGTACTGCGGAGAACCGCCGTTCACGCAAATGCTCCGAAGATCTTGCGATCAACGGAGCATTGGTTCGGTTGTTGCCATGTGGTCCCCAGCGAACTGGGCTCACATAGACATCGATTGCAGCGAACAGACAAAAGTCCGTTTCGCACGAGGTAAGAACCCTACCGTCGGATTTCCCCGAACCCACACGCACCGCCTGCTTATTCGCGCAAAGATCCTGCTTTTTAGCAAACCCTGCGATCGGCAGAGTCATGAAGTCTCAAAGTTATCCACAGCCAGCCAGTTTTTCGTCGGATAGTGTCTGCTGACATCAGGAGTAAAGTCTGATTATGGCCCTTATACAGGTCTTATGTGGACAACCCGTCCCTAAGGCCAGATTTTGAGCGCCGCAAACAGCAAACCGTGTAAAGCGACCATGAGCGACATCATCGCCATGTTCGAATTTCGCAGGTTTTGATGCATTTCGGAGCACAATTCAGCAAATTTTGTATCCACACGGGCAAAACCCAACGCCATTTCCGCCCGCAGACTGCCAAACTCAGCATCCACACCAGCAAAACCCAACGCCATTTCCGCCCGCACACTGCCAAACTCAGCGTGCATCTCCGCCCGCGTAGCCAATTCAGACACATCGAAGGGCGGGACGAGGCTCATGAGATCGTCAGCAAAACCTTCATCAAAATGATCGGCCAAGCGATTTCTGACTGTGAACCTAGTTTTTTCATTACTCGTCATTGTGCGCCCTTTCCTACAACATTGCAATCTGTTTCAGGAAATGTGGGAGTTCGATAGTCAGAAACGGCGAAGCACGCAATCTCTAAGGAAACCTTTTGGCCAGCCATTCAGCAACATGCGCCAAAGCAACTTGTCGATGCCCCTCCAGATAATGCGGAGCGCCTTTCATTTCGATGTAGGTCTTATCAAGCGCGCCACTGTTATCCACGATTTCTTTGGCTTGCCACAAACGAATCTCCGTGTCAGCGGTCGGGTGTATCAAAAGTGTCGGCACTTTGACATTCGGCATAGTGTCTGCCAACTTGGCGTGACTTGATAGTCCACTCCATGTCGACAACCAGCCACGTGCCGTCATCGAACGACCAAGTCCCCCACGTCCATAGTTGGCATCAAAAGGATCAGGAAATGCAAACAAGCTTCCCATCGGGCGATCATCAGGATCTATTGACAAATCAAGATATGCGGGATCTGCGAGAGTTCGATAGATCACCATGTACTTGGTGAATACTGCGCGGCGTCGTAACTCGCGCCACTGCAAAGTTTGTGTGGATGCTTCAACTCCACGTAACTGAGAACCCGCCACTCCCGATTCGGCAATGCTGGCCTTCGCAATTTCATCAATACGCGCTACGCGTTCAATCTGTGCAGAGCGATAACGCTTCAACCATTGTTTGTCATACACGCAGGGTTCTGGCCAAGGGCGCCAGCCATTATCGGGATGGTACATATCAAGTTCAGGAATGGTTGAGAACGGATCCATCTCATCGGCCACGCTCGGATCAATGACCTGCAACATAAAAACACCTTCGCCTGGATGGGCCGCCATACCAATCCATCCATCACCAATCCCACGCTCGGTATGAGCGAGCGCCATCAGCGATCCGCCTCCAGAGTTACCGAGCAACACAACGGCTTGTGCCCCGCGACGCTTCATCTCGTTGTACGCAGTTTCCACATCGATGGTGCAGGCCTCGTGCAAGCAGTCAGTGTCATTGTTCATGTAGCGCGTACCAAAACCCAGCACCGCATATCCAGCGGCGGCCAACAATGGTGCGGCATAGTGCACGCTAAAGTCGCCCCGAGGGTGCGAAAGAATAACTGCCGTCTCCCATTTCTTTCCTTGAGGCGGAGTCCACAAAATTCCACGTACCAAAGCGCCATCGGGACTGACTAAACGGATCGACTCACGAGGAATCTCTACCCCTGGATCATCCGCCGGCAGTGGCCAATAGTTCAATCCGAACGGTCGCGAACCACCTATGTGAGTATCGAGCATGAACGCACAGTAGGCGATACAGCCCGATAATTCTTTGACTACTGAACAGGCCGCTCTGTCAACGTTGCAGACAGGGTCATCCGCTTGTCATTACGGAGAACATCAACGGCGATGGTGTCACCAGGAGATCTATCGCGGATGGCGGCTACTAAGGCCAGTTGGCCGTCGACTGGTGATCCATCAGCCTCAATCACTATGTCGCCAGCAATCATTCCAGCAAGATCGGCTGGCGAATCGGGAGACACATCACCAATCACTGCTCCCCTGCCACCATCATCACGGTTCAATACGGTCACTCCGAGGTAACCCTCTGTCCGTGTTGCACCATTAGCCAAAGACCTCAAGGCGGCAATCACAGGCAAGACTTCTGAAACAGAAATGGAAAAACCAACATTATTCGCCGCAACATCAGTTGAACTCTTGAACACAGCGGTGTTGATGCCAATGACTTGGCCAGAAGTATTGAGCAGCGGTCCGCCCGAATTTCCCGATGAGATCGCCGTGTCTGTTTGAATCAAACCATCTAGTGCGCCGTCTCCGCTAGTGATAGTTCGGTTCAATGCGGAAACTATTCCGCGCGTGACAGTTGGACCACCATCAAGATTGAGTGCGAAACCGACTGCCACAACATCATCACCGATATCAATCGAAGTGGCATCGGCAAACACCACTGGCAATAGGCCACTCATATCCACGCGCAACAGTGCTAAGTCATTACCTACGTCAATAGCTAACACCTGGGCAGAAACCGGATTAAGAGTATCCACAAACATGACACTTACAGATTCCGCACTTTCAACCACATGAGCATTAGTCAAAATTTCTCCATCCGAAGAAATCACGACTCCAGTTCCAGTTGCCTGACCATCATCAAGGTTGGAGATGATCGTCACCACACTGGGTGTGATCGTTTGCAGAACAGCGGCCACGTCAATTGCTGGCTCATCATCAACAGTACGTGCTGCTGTCGTTATCGGTTGAGTAGAAGTCCCCAGACTTGGTGAATCAGAACTCGCAAATTGACTCCCCACTAGGCCACCAACGACTATCGAGCACACCACGCCAAGCACAACGAATGTTTTGCGCCACTTTGCTTTGGCCGCAAGAACATCATCATCGTGAAACACGGGTGATGAGTCTGGAGGAACAGGCGGGGGAAAGTGATCAGTCACAAGTCAAGTTCTATCTCTTTTCATCACCCGAAGGTGACATTTTCAGGTGAGAAAATCGTAAGAAGTAAAATGAAAAACCCCGCCGTTTCCGGCGGGGTTCAACAAAAATGCATAACGTCTAACTCAGGCGTTCTGGACTTTGATCTCCACTTCAACACCGGCCGGTAGGTCAATGCGCTGGAGGCTGTCAATGGTCGCCTGCTTGGGATCAATAATGTCAATGAGTCGCTTGTGGATACGCATTTCAAAATGCTCTCGCGAGTCTTTGTCAATGTGTGGTCCGCGGATCACGGTATAACGATGCTTGTCCGTAGGCAATGGAATTGGCCCACGAATAGTGGCATTGGTACGAGTGACAGTCTCGACGATTTTGCGCGTCGACTGATCGATGATCTCGTGATCAAATGCTTTGAGACGAATACGAATGATTTGAGCCATGATGTTCAGCGGCTCACTTAATGATCTTGACGACGCGGCCGGCGCCTACGGTACGTCCACCCTCACGGATAGCGAAACGCAAACCATCATCCATAGCAATCGGCTTACCGAGTTCCACAGTCATAGTCACATTGTCACCAGGCATCACCATCTCCGTGC
>Ga0114967_10001952_pt1 | contig 17299 bp, 20 predicted proteins | sample M_130628_MF_Meta_FD_92639 | JGI IMG/M metagenome (GOLD analysis project Ga0114967, IMG submission 92639) | Freshwater microbial communities from Lake Montjoie, Canada to study carbon cycling - M_130628_MF_MetaG | ecosystem: Environmental > Aquatic > Freshwater > Lake | place: Lake Montjoie... | reverse complement strand
CTAAAGAACCCACCCCTCTAGATGATACTCCCATAGTTACTCCTTGTCTCATTAGATTGGCTGCAACATCGCCCTTAGACGATACCACACCTCTCTCATGAAACCCCGGTGTCGTTAATAACTTAATCTTACCCATTAATACGTTACCTTCCCACCATATATCAGTAATTAAATGTGAAACCCTATCTAAATCTATCAAAGAAGATTCCGGGTGATTTAATTCTGAAATAGACATACCACGATTAATGATTTCTTTGTATTTCTCAGATTCTCTTTTTAATAATTTTTCAGGATATACTCGTCCATTTCTATTTGGGACTCCGTATTTTTGTAAAGTTGCGTAGAACACAAATGGTTTAGAGTGCTCTAATTGTCCATACGATTCTTTTATCACCTCAGTGTTTCTCATATCATTTGGGTTAATGTACCCAGCATCCCATTCTACTAAAATTCCCTTACCACTATCATTTGGTCCTAATATTCTCATAATTGTTTTTACAATAAATATTAGCAACTTATCGTTTCTTTAACTTTTGTTTTACTTAGTGTGAAAAACTTGGAATTTTTTAAGTCATCAAGATAAATTGATTTTAAAATGTTTTTAATTTTTTCTCGTAATATTAACGATTTAAAATTAATGTTTTGGTTATGAACAAAAAGAGTTATCTCTAAATTCATAAAACTTTTTTTATTCTTTTGAATACCACTTGTTCGTAAATCTAAATCAACTATTTGTTTTTTCTCAAAACAAGTGTGGTCAGATACCTCTAAAAGCGTGTGTTGTATTTGTCTTTTAATATGTCCTGTGATTTTATTCCAATTATCAAAGTCATCCAAAGGCTCAACCCACGTTTGTAATACTATATATATTGATTTTAGATTTTTAGAGTCTACCGTACCGTAGTGACATTTAGCATCATCAAAAATGTTTAATTTTGATGTTTTTCCTTTTTTCATTTTTCATACCTTATATGTTTATTGTTGTTATAATGGTAAGTGAAAAAATAACATTTGTCAAAATTCAAAAAAGTTCGTATATTTACATATAAAAACAATAAAAAATTATGATAATAATTACAGTTAAAAATTCAAATTCAATTGACCAAGCACTAAAACAATATAAATTTAAAGTATATAAAACAAAACAACTTGAGAAATTAAAGGAACTACAAGAGTTCACAAAAAATTCAGTTAAGAAAAGGGAACAGAATAAAAAATCGGTTTATCTACAAAAAAAGAAGTCTTAATTAGAGTCTTGAGTATCTTCAGTATTATCTTGAGCATTATCTAATTTTTTTTCTTTTTGTATTTGATGTAGGATATATCCTGAAATCCCAAACTCAATAGATGCCCACATAACAATATCAGTCATAGATAAGTCTGGATATTTCTTTAAAAGAAAAAAAACCATTCCCCATTGTGCAACTATAAAGGCTATTCCAGATTCAAGCCTTTTTTTAGAAAAAAATGATGGTTTGTGTGAGTATATTCTTATAATTTCAGTAATACCCTTTTTTATGTTTCCCCAACCAAAAAAGAATTTCCTGTTACTCATAACCCTTGATTTAACTTTCTTAATTTATATAAATTATAATGGTCAATATTTACATTGGTAACGCTATTAATAGTATTTTCAATTGTTAAAGTTAACGCTTTATCTGTAGATTCGTTAAGATTTGTTTTTAAGTTGTTTAAGATGTTTTCTTTTAAAGATTCTATTTCTGTTTTTACATCTTCAATATTAATTGATAGTATTGATGTTAATTCTTTTCTGTCGGACTCATCAATATGTTCTATATTTTTATTTATAGAATCATTAGCAGCTCGAACCATTGATGATAACGGTAAATTAAAATTAGTAGATTCTTTTTTAACTTCTTCACTGATTAAGGTATTTTTAATATTTTTTTTAGATTCTAATACAACTTCTAAATTCCTAATAGAATGATTATAAATAGTCGTATCAATGTCAGAATACACATTTTTATGTTCCATAACTATAGAATCAATCCAATTACTTACTCGACCCAAGGAATTTTGATTATTCTCAATCAATACTTGACTATATTCTACTGATTCGTTTATGTAGTCATCGGCAATTGATTTATCTAAACCTTTTTTAGATGATAAATCATCATAGATATAGTAAAGTTCAGCGACATCTTTATTTTCTAAAACCATAGATTTGAATTGTTTCATAAATGATTTAAATTCTGGTTTCCCATAAAGGATTACCGTCGCTCGTTCTATTTTTGTTTTAATTGTACCAAAAGTATTCATAGTGTTTTTATTATAAATATTACTTATCTAATAAAGATTTCAACTTATCGTCAATTTCAATTAAAGAGTTACCGCCTTTAGAAAAATTTAAAGTATCAAAGGAGTTAAATAACCTATCTTCAACTAAAATATTTAAACCTTTAACGTTTAAGTTTTCAGGTGTTACCCCACCTCCTTCAGGTGCTGGTGGTGGAGCTTCAGCGCCTCCACCCATTGGGGCTTCTCCTCCCGGTGGAGGACCCATTGATTCCCCACCCATTGGTGGTTCTCCGCCTGCACCTCCTGCGTCTGCCGCTGGTTGAACATCTTTCTTACCATATAATTGGTCAATATTATCAAATAATCCGGTCTTAGTAATTACTTCTGCAGTTTTACCTAATTCTGCAGAAACTGCTCTTTCAACTCTTTGTTGTTGGATGTCTAATCTAATTTCTTCGTCAGAAAACCCTAGTATGTGTTTCTTAGCCCAAGATGATGATACAGGAGCAAGACTGTTTGGTATTTCGGCAACCGCATCTTTATACAATAAAATCTTTTCTTTCCAAAGTTCAATAGATAATAACTCAGATTGTTTAGAAGGATTATGTAACCCCAATGTGAAATTTGTTAATTCATCTTCAAACCCTAAAAGAAATAAATGTACAATAGCTATCTTATTTAATTCTGCTATCATAGATTTTTGAATTCTATTAATTGTTCTTGCAAAACGAATATCTAATAAAGATAAGTTTTTACCGTCACCAACGGCCTCTTCAAACCCTAAATACGCTTTAGGTATCCTTAAAGCGGTAACTAATTTCTTTTGGATATACTCAATATCGGCAATCTCCGCCAAGTTTGTTCCGCCAGGTAGAGTTTCAATTGGGTTGGTTGCTGTAGCATCTCTAACAGGAATAAAGTAATCTTGGTCTACGGCCATTTGATTATACCTCATGTCAACATTTCCTGTATGTGGGTCGGCAATTTGGTCTCTTTTAAATTTATTGGCAACTCTTTGTACGTATGGGTCAACATCTTTATCATCCATATTACCAACAAACACTTTAAAGACTCTTCTTTCAGGTGCTCTTGATACTCGATAGATTAACATAGCATCTTCAGATAGTAAAAGTTGTTTCCATATACGACGAGATTTTTCTAACATTGATGTACCATACGGTAGTTTTCTATCATCCCCTAATATTCTAAAATGTGCCATCTCCCATGTGTTAAATTCCATGTTTTTTTCTTTCCATGTAAACTTCAACGCATCGTTTTCCATTTCCTGAGAATACTTGTCAGGTTGGAATTTCATACCCTTTTCTAAACGTTCTATTTGGATGTTAGGTAGTTGTTGACACCCTACAATACCATTTTCTGGATCCAATTTTAAATAAACAAAATTATCTCCAAATTTACATGTGTTTCTTGTCCACATAGGTAAATTAGTATTTATGTCTAGCTTATTTACAAATAAATCAATTAGAACTGATTTTATTCTTTTTGATTCGGAATATACTTTTAATATTAAACCATCTTGGTCAGGTGTTGTTGATTCTTCAGCATAGATATCTAAAGCCGCTGAGATTTCGGGAGTATACTCCATAGATTCGTAATCATAATATGAAGCCATTCTTGTTGGTTCATAGTAAACCGCCTGTTGATATAAGTTACTTTCAACTTTTTGCCATTGTTTACCAATGTACATTGTTTGTTGAGCCTGTAATTTTTCTTTTTCAAATTCAGACTTATCGGTTGTCTTTAGAAGTTCCTTTTTATCAAATTTGAAAATTGGCGATTGTTGGTCTAATGTAGAGTTTGGTCCAAAAGTCCTACTCAATCTTTGCCATACGGTTAGTTTTTGTTCTGCCATGTTTTTTTATTTTAAAAATAATGTGGTAATTTTCAAATTAAACCCTTTTACCACTGAATAACCATAAATACTTTTCATAATCGCTTTTAGTTACCGCATTTCTTTGGTGTCCGTATCCATTATTCGGACTAACGGGTAGTCCTGGGTTAAAATTTGTGTATGCGTTTTGATTTTCATTTGATTGTACCGACCATGACTCAAGCATTGCTTTTGTTTGTTCTGTCACCTTCTCTAATTGGGCGAAGGACGTTTCACCAACAAATATGGCCATAGCAAACGCCATGATTAAGTCGTCGTGTTGACCCTTTTGGTGGTCAGGTCTACCATTCACATAAACAAAAGTGTTAAGTTCATTAAATAACCTTTGTGACCTTAAGGCAAAATCAAATCTTAATGCCTCCTCAAATGCTTGAATAATTAGTACCCGTTTAGAGTTAAAGTTTATTCCAGGTATTTTATCTTGTGATTTTGGGTCCCACTTCCATTTATCTGCAGGATTAACACCATCTATATATAAATTTTTATAACCTAATTCTTGTAATTTTCTAGATGTAGAGACACCCATACCTCCGGTAATGTCGGTAACAATAAATGAGTTATACATTGTCGCCCACTTATATGCAATTTCGGCCAATACGTCAGGAGGTACTTTTCCAATATATTCCAATACTTGTTCTCTCGCATCAAAATCAATAATAGATATGGTGCTAAAGTCTTCACTATCACCTCTTGAAACATCAACACCCATTATATAACGATGTCCCTGTACGGGTTCTTTCCATTGCCAAATTGCACCACCCATAAATTTGTTTTCAGGTTCTTTAATGTGGGTTTCTTTAATTTTTTTCATAGTTTCGGCAGGAATAACACTATCCCCCGAACCTAAAAAGTTACATTCAAGCTCTTGTGATATTTTTCTTTTATCAAACTTTAATTTTTTAGCCATTGCTTCAAACCAAGAACTATAAGGTTTGTACCCCTCGTTTTCAACTTTTCCTTTAATCTCTTGAAAATCCCTATCACCTAATTTAATTTTTGAATAATCTAATATTATTTCACTATCATTATAATCCTTTCGATTTAACATGTAATGAACAATATCATTACATTTAATAAGTTTTAAATCTTTAGAATAACGAGGGTCACGAAACCAATACATTTCAGTTATTTTAAAGTCATTCATTCCTTTAACCGCCTGACTATATATTGAATAATAAATTGGGTCAAACCCGTTTGGTGTTGAAATTACGATTACTTTACCCCCTGTAGATAAAGACGCCATACAGGCAGACCAAAAGTCTTCGTCTGCATTGATGTATGCGGCCTCATCAAATATTAATATAGTTGGCGTATAACCACGTAGAGCATCCTTTGATGTTGCAACCGCTTTAACCTCACAACCATTTGTTAATTTAAAGTGTCTTTGTGAGTTTTTCTCAACAGAAAACGTAACCCCTAACCAAGATGGCCATTGGTCAACAAACGCTCTAACTTTATTTCCCATTTCTTGGGCGGTATCCATTTTGTTTGCAATAATTAGTATTTTTTCTGGTTTTGATTTTTTTGCAAACACCAATTTTTTCGATGCCCAAGCAGACGTTACAGTAGATACTCCAGCCTGACGATATTTTAGTGCAATGTTTTCCTCACAAGTATCGTAATCATTAACTAATGTAACTTGGTCGTTAAATAGTTCTAATGGTACGTATTGTGATTGTGTATTATCGTAAGTCTGTAAATACGTCTTTAACGCATATGGAGTGTCATTTATGCACTTAGCATACTCTAATAATATTTGTTCTTTCGATAGTGACATTCATTATTATTTTCTTCTTATTGTTTTAAGAAGTTCACCTTTAGTGGTATGAGGTGGTAAATGTTTTTCAATAATATTCAAAATACTTTCCTCAATATTTTTCACATTAACATCATGGTCTTCATCCGTATCTTCCTGCTCCATAGAATAAATGGGTAACCCTTTGTGTTTTGTGGAAGCAAAATCTTTTAAATCTTTTTTAGACATTTCTTTTGACATGTCTTGAACTTTTTTAGAGACTTTAGATTTAGGGGTATTACCTTTTTTAACATCTAACGCTAACCCCATAAGTTTTTGTTGTTTTTGTGATTTGGCCTTTTCATTAACGTCTTCCTCACCAAGTTCTTCTTCATACGTAACAAAAGGTTTTTTTTCTGCTTTAGCCTTAGCGATTGATGCGGCATCCCCGTTTGGTATATTTAAAGTCCCCGTTTGTTCAACAATTCTATTATAAAGAGCACTTAATTGATTGGTGTTCAATTTTTCAATAGTATTTATTGAAAATCCTTCTCTAAGAAGTTTTGCAATTTTATGATTCATGTGTTTCATCAGTTACTAAATTTTTTTCCCATTTTAATACGATATCTCTCTCGTATAATTTATTTTCAACTTCATCTACAGTTTCACCATATAGAAAGACAAGTCGTTTATATTTTGATATGACTAAGTCGTCACTATCCGATTTTTCCCAAGCCAAACTAATAACCCCATCAACAGCATCTATAACCCCAAAATAGTCAGATTCTTGAATCAACTCTAACGATATATTAGAATTTTTTAAAACCCCAACTTTTTTTATGTAATGAATGTCTGGTGGAAGTGGTTTTCCTGATGCTGGTTCTGAATCCCAATTATCCCCCCAAACGTCATCCAAATCAGAAAAAATAAACTCATAAATGTTATCCCCTTTAAAATTTGGACCAAGTTCATTTACATAAACTAAAATCATATAATATTACCCATTGTGTTAACTTTTATAGTTTTTCCATTAACAGAAAAAACTAAATTCTTTTTGTTGGTTTTACCTATAAATTTAGCAGATTTATTCTCATTTAAAAATCTGTTTGCTGAATCCATTTGTTTATAAGATTCACACATTTTTTTAATTTCGTTTCTTACCTCAATACCGACCAATTTATTTTTAATAAAATTTTTCTTATTTTTTTCTTCATTTAATTTTTTTTCTTCACCTGTAAAAACGAAATAGTTAGCTAACACATCTTCAACAGACTCTTTAAAGTTTTCCATAGGTGATGGTTCCCCCATTGGTTCCCCCATTGGTTCCCCCATTGGTTCTCCCATTGGTTCTCCCATATCTTCTTCATCAGATAGGTCTAAGTCACCTTCATCTCCCATACCATATTCGTCTGAATCTTCAAATTTTGATAAAATGTCATCTTTGTCGTCTTCATCTAAATTATCTAAATCGATTGACGAAATAATAGAATTAATAACGTATTTAATATCTTGAGAATCTAAACCTTTGTCTTTATCAAACGCCCTGATTTTTTGACTTAATTTACCCGTTAGTCGTTGTATCGATTTTAATCCTGATGGTCCCTGAGATTGTTCGTCACCCATATCAAGTTCTTCGTCACCCATATCACTACCGTCTTCAGGTGGCATTCCCATATCACTACCGTCTTCAGGTGGCATTCCCATATCGCTACCATCTGCCGGTGGCATTCCCATATCGTCTGCCGGTGGCATTCCCATATCGCTACCATCTGCAGGTGGCATTCCCATATCACTACCAGCCGCAGGTAATTCAGGTGCTGGAGGTAATGAAGGTTCAGGTTCTGGAGCTTCTACAGGGGGTTTTGGTTTGTTAGTTTTTAAAATGAATTTTTTTTTTACCTCTTGTTCGCCAATAAGGGGAGTTTCAAATACATTACCAGTTACTCGATTAACTTCAGCCACAACTAAATTCAGTCTTTTCATTGCTTCAGAATATGACCTATAGTGTTTTCTACCTCTCATTGGTTCTGAATAATCCAAATTGGATTCATTCAACCCTTTTTTAATTATATAACCAGATTTTTCTTTTACTATACCATAAAGGTTTCCGTCGGCAAGACGGATTGTATAATTTGTAGTAGACAAGTTATTTATTTCTTGTTTAGGAACTTCGTTGTATTTGGCAATTTCCATAATACGTCTTAATTTATCCATTCCTTCTAATTTCTCACTACCTATCGGTTTGATATCTCCCATTTTTTATTAATTTTAATTGTTTAATCCATTAAATCCACCAATAGTAACAGCATTACATTGGTTTATAGTTCCTCCTGTGGTATTTGACCATTGGGGTGTTGGTGTTCCGTATGTTACAATAGTTCCTGTTGTCTGCCCAGTACCTGGTAAATAACCGGTTATTGTTGTGGTATAATAAGATGTACAAGCTGTTGTTGGCATAATATTTTTTTATATAAATATATGGATATTTTGTATTTGTATTTTTATTGTGAATTTTCTTGTTCTAAAGATAATTTTTTATCCGCAATTTTGTTTTTAAAATTTTCTAATTTAGTAATATACCCATTTCTTCTTAGATATTTAAACACTAAATTCTCATAAGAAAACTCACCTTCTTTTTTAAGTCCACAAGATCTATACTTCCTTAATTTTTCTCTGTACTTTTTAACGGTTTTAACCGCATCATCTAAATCTTCTCCTTCGGCCTTCTCGATAGCATCATCAATAATGTCCATCCATTGTTGTGCCTTTTGTTTGATTTTTTTCTCATCAACTGTAAAATCTTCTTTTTTTGGTTTCTTTTCCCATTCATTATTCATTAATGAATAAAGTCCGGTACTAGCATTTGTTTCATTAACATCCTCAACATAAAGTTCAGTTTCATACCCTTTTATTCTAATGTCGTGAGCCGAATTAAATACTGTTTTTTTAAGTCTAAACAATTCTCTATATAGTCCCTCTTTGTCTCCACTTTCTTTAAAGTCCATTATCACATGAATATCAAAATCGGAAAACTCAGACCAATTATAACCAACCAAAGATCCAACAAATAAAACATCGTGGATAAAAAAGTCAACATCCAAATAATCTATGAATAATTCTGCAACCTTAAGTAATCGTTTTCTTATTTCAGGTTTTAGTTTGTATTCACCTTCACTGGGTTCGTCCCATATATCAGGATTTAATTCGTCTTGTAAGTAAAAACTATTAATGATTTTTTTATCGTTCATCATACATATAAATACTTATGTTATTCTGTTTCTTCTATTTTTTTGTACTTGTACTGTTTTGCAATATCAGTATTAAAGTATTTTCCTTGTGATTCTGCCAATCTAAATTGCGCATATATTTTGTGTGGAACATCATCATATTCGTATATGATTCCGTTTTTGAATGTTGCCATTAATTTATTAGTTTCGCTATCGTATTCAGTTTTAACTAAATTTGAAGATTCAATTTCACAAATTATTTTTGTTCCGTCTATTGTTGTTCTTTTAATCGCCATTTGGGTTTGGTTTTCTTAATGGGGTTATGTCATCTATATGACGAAGTTTATCCATAACATAATAATGAACTTTAGTTCCGTCAACATCAAAACCGTAATCTTTAATTGTTTGGTCTATTTCTCTAACCAATGGTGGTAATTCAGAATGTAAAAACATTAAATCTTGCGGATAATATGGTGGTTTTTCAATATCCTTTTCTGTCCACCCTTCTTTTTGAAAAATCTTTCTCATTTTAAAATATGTTTTCTCTAAATCTTTTGTTAACTGCAAAGCATCTGCAAATTTTTCCCATGGCTCCATAACTATAAATACTATAATTCACCAAACAATTGATTATTCGTTTCAATATTACTATTTTTTAAAAAAAGAACATATGAACGACACTTTAGACAATAACGAAAAATCAAAAAACAAAAATCAAGACGGTCCATCAAAAACACCTGTATTAGATAATTTCTCAAGAGATTTAATTAAACAAGCCCAAGAAGGTAAACTTGACCCCGTTATTGGTCGTGATGATGAAATTAATAGAATTGCACAAATTCTTTCAAGACGTAAGAAAAATAACCCAATTATTTTAGGTGAGCCTGGTTGTGGTAAAACTGCGATAGTTGAAGGTTTAGCTAAAAAAATATTTGAGGGAGATTGTCCTCAAAACCTATCAAGTAAAAGAATAGTATCATTGGATATGACATCAATTGTTGCGGGGACAAAATATCGTGGTCAATTTGAAGAAAGAATGAAAGTAATTATTGAAGAGTTATATGCTAACCCCGATATTATTATTTTTATTGATGAAATCCATACTATGATAGGTGCGGGTAACGCTTCAGGTTCAATGGATGCCTCAAATATATTTAAACCCGCCCTTTCTCGTGGGGAATTACAATGTATTGGGGCAACAACATTAGAGGAATATAGAAAAAATATTGAGAAAGATGGGGCATTAGAAAGACGATTTCAAAAAGTAATGGTTGATCCGGCAACTAAAGAAGAAACTTTAGAAATTTTACAACAATCAAAAGATAGATACGAAAACCACCACAAGGTATCATACAGTAATGACATACTAAAACTATGTGTTGATTTGGCGGATCGTTATATTACCGACCGCGAGTTCCCTGATAAGGCGTTTGATATTATTGATGAGGTCGGCGCTCGATCACAAGTGGAAATCAAACTCCCTGAAATTATTGAAGATTTAAAAAAACAAGCTCAACTTATTAAAGAAGAAAAGTTGGATGTGATTAACAAGCAAAAATATGAGGAGGCGGCGAATCTTCGTGACAAAGAAAGAAAAATATTATCTGATTTGGTAAAAGAAAAAGAAAACTTCGAAAAAAATAGAGACCAAAATAAACGAGTAGTGACTGAAGATGTTGTATATGATGTTGTTTCATTGATGACTAAAATCCCAATAAATAAAATAACAACCGACGAAACTCAACAATTAATTTCTTTAAAAGAAACGTTATCAAGTAAAGTCATTGGTCAAGAGGGGGCGGTAGCAAAAATATCAAGAGCAATCCAAAGAAATAAAGTAGGATTAAGTGACCCTAAAAAACCAATTTTCAGTGGTTTATTAATTGGTAATTCAGGTGTTGGTAAAACCGAATTGGCAAAACAATTGGCAAAACATATGTTTAATAGTGAGGATGCACTTATCAGATTAGATATGAGTGAATTTTCAGATAAGATTGCAACATCAAAACTAACGGGCACCTCACCAGGTTATGTTGGATATGAGGATGGTTCACCATTCTTAAACAAAATTAAAAATAAACCGTATTCAGTCATTCTTTTAGATGAAATTGAAAAGGCACATCCAGAAATCTTTAACGTATTTTTACAAATGTTAGATGAAGGATTTTTAACTGATGGTCACGGAAGAAAAATCAACTTTAAAAATTGTATTATATTAATGACATCAAATGTTGGCACTAAAGTCGTACAAGATTTTGGTACAGGGGTTGGGTTTACCACAAACACAAAAATTGAAAGACGTGAGGATGAAATAAAATCAGTTTTAGAAAAAGAATTATTTAAAAAGTTTTCACCTGAATTTATAAATAGACTTGACGACATCGTATATTTCAAAGACTTAAATGAAGAAGACTTATTAAAGATTGTTGATTTGGAACTTAACAAATTTTATGAAAGAATTGGAGAATTAGACTTTCAAGTTGAAGTCGATAGTACCTTGAAAAAACACTTAACTGAAGTTGGGACCGATACTAGATTTGGAGCCCGTATATTAAAACGTACCGTTCAAAAGTGGGTGGATGATGCAATTACGGAAAAGATTTTAACCGATAATCCAGAAAAAGGTTAAACATTTATTTTAACATATAACGAAAAGGATAAAAAGACTGACGTTAAAATAAAAAAACCAACAAAAAGAAAAACAAAATAACAATAAAATTTTTTAATTGTTAAGAAGTTTCTTATCTTTGTAGAAACATATATTATGAATATAGATAAATTTAAGGAACTTCTTTCAGTACCGTCAAAAACATATCAAGAAGAAGATATGGTTGAGTACATCTGCAACGAGCTAGACTCGATTGAAGGTGTTATGTATTATCGAGACGAAATGATGAACGTTTACGCTACAAAGGGAGTATTAGAAGAAGGTGAATACTATCCTGTGTTCATCGCACATACAGATACCGTACACACAAAAATTGATAAGATTGTTGTTAAAGAAGAAAAACTTAAACGACCAAATACCTTTGGAAAAACTTTTGATGACACCTTAGTTGATGTTTTGAAAGCATATGATGAAGAAGGAAACCCAACAGGTATTGGTGGTGATGACAAATGTGGTATTTTTATATGTTTAGAATTACTTAAACAATTAGACAAAGTAAAAATTGGTTTGTTTGTATCTGAAGAAACAGGATGTCACGGATCGGCTAAATGTGATGAGAGTTTTTTAACCGATGTTGGATACATTACTCAGTACGATGCTCCCGGCAATCACCTAATTTCCGAGATTTGCTCGGGAGTTCGTTTGTTCGAAAGAGATAGCGAATTCTTTGAAAAAAGTATTTTAGTTATTGAAAATGCGTTTGGAAATGAGATGATGATACAATCACATCCATATACTGATGTATCACAATTAAAGAAAAAGATTGACGTTTCTTGCATCAACATGTCTTGTGGTTACTACAACATGCACACAAAAGAAGAATTCATTTCAATTGATGATGTTGAACGGGCAATTGAGGCAGGAAAAAATATGGTTTTTATCTTGGGATTAAATAAACACCAATACGAATACAAACCAATTGTTTATACTAATAAAACAATTATGAATTCTTTAGTGGAGGAAGATTTTGATGAGGATATTATCCATCAGTTAGAAACTATCGATGTTGAGGAAAATAAAGATGGTATCACCATTATTGATCCGTTTGATGGGAATGCTATGTTTATCAATGATGATGATTTGGTTTACTTATATGATATCATTAAAGAAAGATTACTTAAAAAATATTAATCCGTTCTATAATCCATTGGGTCAAATAGACTCTCGTTGTATACCATATTTAGAATATCATCAATATACGATTCACCATATTTTACGTTGTACGTTTTTGAGTCCCTAAGTGCATATTTGACTTTAAGCGTTTCTTTATCAACGGATTTAATCAATAATGTGACGTTACTATTTGGGACTTTAACGTATTTATCAAAACCAACCGTTGAGTTAATCTTATCAATTACTGAAAAATACTTTTCTAATGTTCCTTCATTATAGTCCTCAAGTACCCTATCTTTAAAACTTTCTAAATCGTTATCTACATTGTGGTCAAACGATCCATGAAATGCTTCATCGTCCCAAACATTATATTGTATTTCATAATATTCCTCTAAATGTGAAATTCGTTCTTTTGAAATTGCCAAAAATAATAAATCAAGAAGACTATCATCTTCAGTACCAAAACGTGGATATAACATAATGGCATCCCCCCAATGTAATTTATATTTCCAAAAACAATGTCTTTCAGAATAATTTTCAATGCCAACAGGAGTCAAACAATTACAATATGCGTCTTCAATGTATTTTTCAATACCACCCTCAACCGCAGCCACTTCAGCATCTACATAAGAAGTTGTTATATCGTCAGATATTCTAGTATCTACTTGGTCTAAAAATGAACCTACCCTATCCACACCGTCACCACCAAACACCTGTAATTTACCATCGGCACCTTTATTAAATGCCGTTAAAAGTCCTGGTTGAACTATTTTTGCAACATCATAAATAATTTGTAAATGATCCGATGTTAATGCTTCAACAATAACTCCCTCTCTCCAATCATCGTAAGACCTATCATCAAAATCCCAAGTCCAACTTCTTCTATACATAGAATCATAATATCCGGCCTCGTAATAAGACTCACTACCTTCTTCACCATACTCTTCAGGAAAAAAAAATCTTAAATATTCTTCTAACCCATCAAAGGTAAACATTAAACCGTCTTGTTCTACAGTAATAACGTCACTAAAATCATTACCTTCAGAATTAAAAAACTCCACATCGTAAGGACTGATTTTTTTTTTATTAAGTGCAAGAATTTTTTGAAAGTCAGTTAACTCTTCTTCTTCCTCTTGTTCAAAAATCCTTAAAATTTTTTTCATATATTTATAAATATATTGTTTAATAGAAAGAATTGTGTTATATTTGTATTTATAGACACTAAAGTTCTTTGATTTATGGGCCCGACCTGGATTTGACAGGCGTTGATTGGATAAGAGAAGCATGCCGAGTCTGAACTAAACTCGTTAAAAACTGATTTACAAAAACAATCGGCGACGTTTTATCGAAAATGGAAACTCTTGGTTTACTAAGAGAATCTGAAGTGACTGTAGCTTATTAAGTAACGGAAACGCGAGCCGGTTCACATACGCTCAGGAACAGAAGTGATAAAGGTGAAATACGATTGAACCATAACTCGAGTCGTCTATTGGTTGTTAATTTACGATAGTGAAGAACAAATTAACCTTGTTTTTGATCAAGTTAAAATCAAATATTTTGGGGTATTAGAAAATACCATCCTAAGCATGTAGCGTCTTTTAAACAGCACGAGCTGGACGAGATTTCGATTATCTCCGGGTCCACCAACTGGCCCACTATTTAATTATGGTGGGTTTTTTTATGCGCTATAATTATATTTTAGTGTTGTGCGAATATTATATTTTAGAGCACAAAAAAAACCACCAAAAGGTAGGTTTTATTTTTTTATAAAATATTTTCAAAAACGTTTGGTACTCCCAAAAAAAAGACTATCTTTGTATTGTAATCAATTACTAACCCTTAAAAAATATAAACCCTATGAAAAATTTAATTTTATCTTTTGTAATCATTTCATCTCTTGTTTTTGGTCTTTCATTTACATATCAGAAACAAAAAGAAGACAAACTTAACGGCACCTTTCAAGTTTTTGTTAACAGTTTCAAAATGATTGAGTCTACGCCAGTTGCAAGTGAATACTCTTTTCAAGACAGAAAAAACGATAGTTTGATTGAATGTTTTCAAATGTACACCTTTGACTTTGATTCAAATTTTGTTCAACATCACTTTCTTTTAACTGACGTAAATGGTGAAACTGACTCTTACGACACTAAGTCTAAAATCACAAATATTGAAACTGATGGTAATTTTGCTTATCTTACTGTGGAAGATGAAAGTCTTTGTTACTCAAAGGTTAAAGAAAAGATTTTTGTTTTGAATCTTAATAATGACTCGAATTATCCTATGTTGAGTATCTTTTGGAAAAATGGTACACGTTTAAGTGGAACATATTCAATTGACAATAACACTTTAGATGGTTTGACTGGTGATTTAGATCCGGATAAGGTGTTCAATGACCAAAAATAAAAAAAAGGTCCCTAAAGGACCTTTTTTTTTATATCATTTAATTAGAACTTAAATGAATTGACCTGTTGGTCTTTGGTAATTACCTTTATATCCTTGAGTTTTACAACTTGCGGCAATTTTTTGTTGGATTGCTCCATCTGGTTTAGATACCCATCCAGGGGTGTCAGCAACAAAACTACTTCCCTTAACCATCAAGTTCGCTTGAGCACCACATTGTTGAACAAATGTTACCCTTTCCTTTCCGGTTGCGGTCCATGTTCCATCTTTTTTTCTGTAAACATCAGCATTTACTGTAATAAGGTTTCCAAAACCACTTGGGACTTTAGTCGGAGCAACCGTAGAACCTAATGATGCATATACCATTTCACCACCAGCAGCAGCCATGTCTTTTGCGTTTTCAAATGTTAGGAAATCTCCGTATTTTGCAAATGGTGTTTCCGATTCACTGATCACTCTTCTTACTATACGAGTCAAATCAGACTCAGTTAATCTTACAATTCTTTTCATAATTATTTTTTAATTATTTTTTATTTATTATTATCTTTTCATATAAATATATCGATATTAAAAAAAGTTTAGTTATTTAAATAAAATACTTAAAAATGGTTTGGTAATTCAAAAAATAAGTTTAATTTAGCAATATGAAAACAATCAAAACATATATCTCAAATTTACCAAAATCAATAAAGGTATTATTATTGATTAATATTATCGTTAATTTTATTTTTATTATCTGTGATTATTTTTTCACATATAATTTAAACTACACTTTTGGTGCTTACCCCACATGTTCTGAAAATTTTAAAGTATTTCAGATATTAACATTCATGTTTTCACATGATGTAAATCCTTTACACGTAATAAGTAATTTAATTTTTTTATTACTTTTTGCTACGGCAGTATCAAGAGTTATTGGGGACAAGAATACAATAAAATTATACATTTTTTCAGGACTAATTTCTTTTCTTTCGTTTAACCATGAAATGAATAACCAAAATAGTGAAATTTCGGATAAATTAACCAAATCGGGTATTGATGTAAAAAAAATTAAACAAGAACGAGAGGGTGGGTATGTAGAAATGTCAACATATGAAAACACCAATAAAAAACAAAAAATATTACTTGATTTGTATCCTGTTACTAATTCCTGTTTATACGGGGCGTCTGGATCTATTTTTGCCTTTATGGTTATTTATCCTTTCTTTTTCATTAAAAGAAAAAAATCAATATTGTTGACTTTAATAGTTTTACTATATGTTATTCAGTTAATAATTATGGTTATTAATCATTACATTTATACATTAAGTACCACGTTTGGACATTTGGGTGGTGTTATTGGTGGAATTATTTTTTTAATTGTTTGGTTGGTGTATTTAAAAAATAAAAAGTAGGTAGTTGTTTTTTACACAACAAAAAAAGGGGGCCATTATTGACTCCCTTTTATAATTTAATGTTATTAAAAATTTAAATTAATATCTTGTTGAATTAACTTTCATTGTATCCTTAAATGCAATCATAAACTTGTTCCAACCACTGTAATCGAAACAATTAGGTCCACCTAAACTCTCAATTTTATTTATAATCTTTTCATATTCACTATCAACATTACTCATTTCAGAATTTAAATATTTACAAAATGTTCCACCTTTTACTCGTGTTATTTCACTTGCAAATTCGCCTAAGTCAGTCTTATTTTTTAATCGATTAACCGCGGTTAACGCATCGGCTTCAGAATCATCAAACGTATAAGAAAGGGCTTTTATAAATTGGGTAGCCGCCGATTTACCAACCCCTGTTGACTTTGGTGTGGTTACTTGTTCGTTGATTACTCGTCTTACTATACGAGTCAAATCAGACTCAGTTAATCTTACAATTCTTTTCATAATTTTTTTTAATTATTTATTATTATCTTTCCATATAAATATATCGAACTTTAAAAAAAATTCATTATTTTTGTAATTATGCAAACATTCCTCCCATAT
>Ga0114967_10001951_pt1 | contig 17302 bp, 6 predicted proteins | sample M_130628_MF_Meta_FD_92639 | JGI IMG/M metagenome (GOLD analysis project Ga0114967, IMG submission 92639) | Freshwater microbial communities from Lake Montjoie, Canada to study carbon cycling - M_130628_MF_MetaG | ecosystem: Environmental > Aquatic > Freshwater > Lake | place: Lake Montjoie... | reverse complement strand
TTTACCCTATGACCAGATCATCAGGGAATTTGACCGGTGGACGCATGTATCCATCCCAAATACAGAGGCCGCAGAACCCCGGCGTCAGGCTCTTATCATTGACAAAGCAGGCACTCGACCATTTGCCTGATTCGTGGGAAAATGAGTCATGCCTCTACAAAAAATCGTCTTAAAGCCCGGTGTAAACAGGGAGAACACTCGTTACACCAATGAGGGCGGTTACTACGAGTCCAACTTAGTTCGGTTTCGCCAAGGAACGCCCGAAAAAATTGGTGGGTGGAAACAAATTTCCGGTAACACGTTTACAGGCACCTGCCGTTCGCTTTGGAATTGGACGACATTGGCCGGAGCCAATCTTGTAGGTGTTGGCACAGAAGAGAAGTTTTTTATCGAGCAGACGGGTTTTTACTACGACATTACCCCAATTAGTAATACGCACATTCTAGGTGCAAATCCTTTTACTGGGGACGGAACTACCGTCACCGTAACCGACAATACTTACTCCCCAGCAGTAGACGACTACGTTATTTTTAGCGGCGCATCTTCAATAGGTGGCGTTACCATTGCCGGTCAGTACAAAGTAGTTTCTGTCCCTACAAGTAACACATACACTATAACTGCTGCAGTTACCGGTACTGGAGGTGGTTCTGTTGTATACGCTGCATACCTATTAAGCGCGTTTACAACTGTTTCTATAGGAACCCCTTTAGGCTGGGGCACGGATGATTGGGGGGTAACTAGCTGGGGCGGAGTTGGTCAAATATTAAAAATACGCACAGCAACACTGTGGACTCAGTTTAACTTTGGAGAAAACTTACTGTTCGGTCCCAAGCAGGGGGCTATGTACATGTGGAATGCCACGACCTCTCCTGCACTAGCTGCGCCCACCACGGTAACAATATCTAACGGCGCTCCTGCTGTAATGACGGTTACATCAAACACAAGTACTGTACTGCCAGACAATACAGCTATTATGTTTGAAACTACGGGTTCACTTCCGCTAACACTAACTCCTTTTACGGTTTACTATACTAGGTCCCTTACAAGTACTACATATACACTAACACAAACCACTAGTGCAGACCCAGTACTAACAAATGTTGTTATCGCAGGTACAGCAGGTCAATTTACTTGTAGTGCATCAAGTATTCCGTTGGTGGCTGGGCAAGCCATAACAATAAGTGGCGGTTTTGACGGAACAATTGCTTTAACCGGCAATAGAATTTCAGCCTCCACGGGAATATTAGTTGCTAGTGGTGGTAGTGCAATTGTTTTAAGCGGTAACCAAGCTTCAGGTTCTGCGGGCACAGTAGTTGCAAGCGGGGGAACAGTTATTGGCACTATCAATGGGTATGTTAGCCCTGTTACGTACTACATTCTTACTACCAACGGCTCAACAATTTTTACACTGTCCGCTACTATTGGTGGTTCAGCTATTACAACCACAGCAGGTGCAACAACTGGACTTACCTTTACGGTATCAGCACTTATCAACACTACCACGGCAGGTTCTGGTGTACACACGATTTCAATCCGCGCCATACCTGTGTCGGACTTAGCTGGTGCATCGGATGTTCCGCTCACCCAAAACACCTTGCTTGTATCTGATGCAAGCAAGTTTACGTTCGCTTTTGGCACTAACGAGTACCTTAGTACAACCTATGACCCAATGACAATACGCTGGTCTGACCAAGAAAGTCTGACAAACTGGACTCCCGCTATCACAAATCAGGCGGGGGGGCTTAGGCTTTCTCGCGGCTCTTCAATTCAAGCAGTGTTGCAAGCACGCCAAGAGGTCTTAGTCTTTACCGACGCAGCCGTGTATTCACTTCAGTACCTTGGTGCGCCATACGTCTGGGGTTCTCAAATCCTGTCTGATAACATCTCTATCGTTAGTGTCAACGCTGCTGCATATGCAAACGGAACTGCCTATTGGATGGGTCAAGACAAGTTTTACAAATATGACGGGCGAGTTCAAACTTTGAACTGTGACTTACTTCGGTTCATATTTGACAACATAAACCGTGCGCAGTTTGGCAAAATTTTTGCTGGCACTAATGAAGGTTTTAATGAAGTCTGGTGGTTCTACTGCACAAAGGACAGTCTTACTACTATTAACCGGTACGTGATTTACAACTACGTAGAAAACGCTTGGTACTACGGTTCTCTGGTACGTACAGCATGGCTAGATTCGTCGCTAAGAAACTACCCTATGGCAGCTACCGACTCAAACAACTTGGTTTACCATGAGAATGGCGTCGACGACAACACAACCGGAACCGCAGTCGCCATGAACTCTTTTATTACCACTTCTCAGTTTGATATTGGGGATGGGCACAACTTTGCGTTTGTGTGGCGTATGCTGCCTGACTTGACATTTGTTGGGTCTACGGAGGGCACTACGCCAAGCCTGACCATGCAGCTTCAGCCTTTGCAAAACTCCGGCTCAGGGTATAACGATCCAATTTCCGTTGGTGGTACTAGTTCAACTGGAACTCAAACGGTTACGCAAGCAACCACACAAACCTACCCGATTGACCTCGACACTTTTACGGGGCAGCTAAACATCCGCGTCCGGGGCCGTCAGATGTCCATGAGGATTGAATGCAACACGCCGGGTACGCAGTGGCAGCTAGGTGCGCCTCGTATTGATACTCGGCCTGATGGACGGAGGGGCGGGTAATGGCGCAAAAGAACGTAGTTGCACCACGACTTCCTAGCGCAACGGATCAATACGATCCGGTGATGATGAGTCAGCTACTGAATATCCTGCGCCTGTACTTTACGCAATTAGACAACGCTGGGCCTATCGCAGGGTCATCCGAGTTCAATGGAACAGATGTTGTAGCTGGACTAAGCTTTGCGCCCACTGGAAACACCACAACGCCTAGTTTGCCAACTCAAGCCAATCTTGCTAACCTACGTGTTGGGGATGTCTACTATGACACTTCGGCAAGTAACGTATTGAAAGTAAAAATATGAGTCTTCAAAACGACCCTCGCTACTTCCCACAAGCTGACGTGCCTACTGATGGTGATTACACCAAGAATTTTGGGAAAGAGCAGCTATACCAAGCGTACTTACCTAAATCAGCGAACACCGACTTAGAGAACGCCGCTGCTGGGGCAAAAACTCCCGGCACCGGAAGGTATACGTTTGACCCCGCCACTGGCCAATATACTTGGGTTCCTATTAAGGCTACTGACGCCGCAATAGCAAATGCGGCGGCGAGTCAATTTGCAGGTACACCGGGTATTAGTGGTAGCGGCAATGCTGGTACAGGTATAGCTGGTATTGCGGGTTCTACTAGTAATGGAGACCCGTCAACAGGTTTGGCTTCTATGGCGAACTCAGTTGCTGCAACACTAGGCAACCTCGGACTTGTAGGACTCTCAAACGCTATTGCTTCCAACGTCAGCCCTAATTTTGGTAATGAGGGGCGTAGTTCTCTGGCTTCTATTGCTGCTAGTGAAGGTAACTCCGGTGGAGATAGTCCCGGTACCGCTGGTGGTGACGGTACTGGTGGCGCTCCCGGACCCGGAGCAAGTACTGGTCCAAGTACTGGTGGTGGTGTCGGACCCGGAGGCGCTCCCGGCCCCGGCCCCGGAGCAGGTATTGGTACCGCTAGTAGTGGTAGTCCTAGCCCCGGCAGTACCGGCACAGGATCTGGTGCTCCCGCAGGCGGCGTGGGGCCAACGTGCTTTGTCAAAGGCGTTCTTGTCACTCTTTCAAACGGTAGACAAGTTGCTATTGAAGATGTTGAAGTCGGTGATGTTGTACGTGGGCAAGATGGGGACAACCAAGTCATTGCTTTTGACCGGCCACAACTAATTATTCCTGACGTGCGGGACGGCACGTTGTACGGCTTCAATGGGGGCGACAAATTTATTACCTCAGAGCATCCTGTGATGACTAAAGCGGGTTGGAAAGCTATTGACCAAGACAAAGCCAAGCATTTTGAACCACACCTAAGTGAAGTCTTGGTAGGAAACCTAGTTGTTGGTGATGAGATTCTGATGTTGGACGGTGCGTATTTGGCGTTAAACAGTATTGAGACATACACCGAGCAACCACAGCAGCAACTCTATAACCTGATGCTTGGCGGCGACCATACCTACTACGTCAACGGTTTACTTGTGCACAACAAAAGTCTTGCTGCCGGAGGCCTTAGTTCGCTGGGTGACTACTCTGATGGTGGCCGACTGCTTCGCGGCCCCGGTGATGGCGTATCTGACTCTATCCCTGCTGTCATTGGCCGCAAGCGCCCCGCTCGCCTTGCTGATGGTGAGTTTGTAGTACCGGCCCGCATTGTGTCTGAGCTGGGTAATGGTTCAACTGAGGCTGGTGCCCGCAAGCTGTACGCTATGTTGGATCGAATCCAAGCAGGTCGGAAAAAGTCAATTGGTAAGGGGAAAATTGCCACAAATAGCCGCATGGATAAGAACCTGCCAGCATGAAAATACAGTATGTCGCTCTAGAGTGGGTGAACTATACTTGGAACAAGGTTGAAGGGTTTCTTGCCGACGCACTTGCGCACTCCAATGGAGACTACACAATAGAGCAAGTGAAGGTGTTTGTAACCCAAGGTAGGTGGGCACTAATTGTTGCAGTCGATGACTCTGGCGATATTCACGGTGCAGCGACAGTAGAATTTTTCAATCGCCCTGATGATCGGGTTGCATTTATTACCGCTATTGGCGGGAAGCTAGTAAGCAGTGCTGATACGTTTGAGCAACTAAAAACTTACGCAAAGTCAATGGGTGCTACAGCTATCGAAGGTGCAGCTAGAGAAGCAATTGCAAGGCTATGGCGGCGCTATGGCTTTGAAGAAAAATACCGTATTGTTGGGGTAAAACTATGAAATTTAATGACCGCTCAATGGCTTTGCTGGGCATCCCAGACCTGCCTCCCCGTGCCTTTATACGCAAAGCTAGCGGTGGGATTGTCCCTCAAGGCGGTGGTGGTTCTTCGCCAACTTCCACTACAACTGGGGGTTTACCCGATTGGGCAATACCCTATGCGCAAGATACGTTGGCCAAGCAATCGGCGTTATCAAATGTAGCCTACCAACCGTACGGCGGGGACCGCATTCAAGGGTTTACCCCTATGGAGGAGGCGGCGCGGCGAAATGCTGCGGGCATGGGTACTAGCGACATTACTGGCCAAGTAGCGCAGCGGGGACTGAACCAACAAACATTTGGCGCTGGCCAAGCTAGCCAGTACATGAACCCCTACATGCAGAATGTAGTGGACATCCAGAAGCGCGAAGCCCAACGTCAGTCTGGTATGCAAGGTGTACAACAAGCTGGCCAAGCAACTTCATCCGGTGCCCTAGGTGGTAGTCGGGACGCCATCATGCGTGCAGAACGGGAGCGCAATCTTGGCCAACAAATGAACGATATTCAAGCTGTTGGTAGCAACGCTGCGTATACAAACGCGCAGAACCAATTTAATGCTGACCAGAATCGTGGGCTACAAGGTTTGCAGGTGGCCGGTACCGCCGGTGGCCAACAATTTCAGCAAGGTATGGATGTCAATAAACTGCAAGCAGCTTACGGTGCGCAGCAGCGAGGTATGGGCCAGCGGGGTCTAGATACGGCCTACCAAGACTTCCTGAACCAAAAAGCCTACCCACAACAGCAGTTGTCCAACATGACCAGCATAATGCGTGGTTTGCCAATTTCCCAACAGACAACTACCGGCACACCGGGTTCTCCAAGTTTTCTTCAACAACTGGGCGGCGTGGCTCAAATTGGTATGGGCCTTAGTGGTTTCTTTGCTGATGGTGGGGAAGTTTCTTCCTACGCTGGCGGCGGTAGTGTCGATAGCGAGCAGAACATTGAAAGCATTGTGAGTAAGCTAAGCGATGAACAGCTAGCTCAAGCCGAGCAAGCAGCTAAAGCCCGTGGCGACCTTGTGCAGATGCAAGTAATTAACATGGAGAAAGCCGCACGTGCTTCTATGCAACGTGGTATTGCCGCTGCTCCTGTAGATATGGGCAAGATGCTGCCGACTGAAGAAAGCATGGCCCGTGGTGGGATTATTGCTTTTGCTGATGGAGACCTTGTGGGTGTTGCACCTCCGAGTTACGACGAAGAAGACGAAGCAAACGATATTCAAACGGACATGGATGGTGGCGGCGGTGACAATTCAGACACCGTAAACTCTTTACTAGCTGACCAACAAGGTAGTTTGCGTGGGCTTCAAAATCTCAAATACACAAGCACTACTCCCGGGGAGGAAGCTGCTAAATTCAAAGCATACAAAGCGCAATTGATGGAGGGTGTCGACACTAAAGATCGAGATACTACTCGTGAAGATATTAAGCGTATGCAAGAAGAAAGTGCTGCGGACTTAAAACGTGGTAGGGGGCTTGCGCTTATTCAATCTGGTGCGGCTATGTTTGAGGGTAACGATTTTGGGCGGGCGGCTGCTAAATCTGCGTCTACATTTGGGCAGGCGTATGGTGATGCTATCAAAGCAAACCAAGCTAAAAATCAAGCTTTAATTAACATGAAGCAAAATCTTGCCGAGTCCCAACGTAAAGAACAAATGGGTCTTAACCGGGAAGCTATTGCGCTCCAAGATCAAGCCCGCAAAGACAGAGACGCTGCGCAAAAGTTCGAGGTTGATCGTCTGCGGTCAATGGGTATTTTGCAAGGTAATGCAGCTCGTGCAGCTCGTGTACCTGCGGTGAAAGCTCCAACCCCACCGAAATTTGCTGAGCAGTTGGCGGAAGCTGAAGTTGCGTTGGCACAGGACCCAAACAACAAATCCTTGCAGACTAAGGTAAAAGGTCTCCGTGCTGCTGGGGCGCTGCTGCAATCTAGGAACATTAGTTCCTACGGCACACAAGAAGCTGGACCGGGACGGCGTGAAGATACGCAAAGTGCGCAAGATATCCAAAGTTCGCATTTTGCAAACCAAGATGCTATTGCGGAAATCAATAAATTACCTATAAATCCAGAATACCGTAAAGCAACTCCAGAACGCAAAGAAGAAATGAAGGCGGAACTTAGGAATAACGCAAGGGCTGCATACGGCTTGCCCCCACTCAAACCTATTAAAGCTCCTGCTGCTTCCGCTGCCCCTGCCGCTAAACCTGCCCCGGCTTCTCAAATTCCTGCAGGGACTACGTATGGAAAAGCTGTGCCCGGAAAAGGAACTGAAGTATTTAAAGATGGTAAATTGATAGGCTACGCGAACTAACTAGGTACTGTATGGCTCAAAAATTTACTTCTTTTACACCGCTAGAAGAAGCGGATTCTCAACCAACGCCTAAGTTCACTTCGTTTACACCTATAGAAGAGGAGACGGAAAAAGGCAAACGCACATGGGGCGAAGCTGCTACTGATATAGGGGCTAGTGCTGTATCCGGGATTGCGCAGCTTGCTCAGTTTCCCGGCCAGTTGTACGGGCTAGCCACAGGCGCAATCAAGGACAAAGACTTTGCCACAACCGGAATGCAAGGTGTCGGCCAAGAAATGCAAGACTGGGCGAAGGCGCAGAAATCTGCGGAGTTAAAACGCCGCGAAGCCGAGACCCAAAAGAAAGTTCAAGAGGCAGAAAAATCTGGTGGGCAGTGGGCGGCGTTCAAAACGCAGCTTTACGAGTCTGCTACCGACCCCATGCAATTGGGCGCTTTTTTAGCCGAAACCGCTCCTGCTTCTATCCCATCCATAATTGCGGCGTTGATACCGGGAGTAGGACCGGCTGCGGCAGCGGAAGTTAAAGCATTACAAATTGCTGCACAAGCAGCAACCACTGTGGCGGCAAAACAAGCTGCACAAGAAGCACTTGGGGTAGCATTAAAGAAAGCTACTGAGTCGGCGGTCAAACGAGGTACAGCAGCTTCAGTGAACACTGCTGCAGTGCAGCAAGGTACAGACGTAGGTGTCGGCGCGTATAAACAAGTGTACGACGCATTGATAGCCAAAGGTGTTTCGCCTGAGCAAGCCGCAGAGCAAACTATCAACAAAGCCCGAGCTGCAGGTGCTGCAGGTGCAGTTATTTCTTTACTAGCCCAACGCTTGCCCGGTGCACAAGCTATGGAACGAGCACTAGCCGGGGAAAAAAGCAAGTTAGGCCGTATTGCCGGAGCCGGTTTAGGCGGGGTAAAAGAAACTCCCGGCGAACTTACCGAAGAAATCGGGGGCAAGTTTGCGCAAAACGTAGCAACCCGAATGGTAGACCCTGAGCAAAGTCTGACTGAAGGTTTGGGTGCAACCGGTGCACAAGCTGGTCTTGGTGCTTTTGGTATGGGAAGTACCATCGGCGCATTGCAAGGACGCCAAGCCCCTAAAGCTCCCCCGTCAAAAGGGTTTACCTCATTCACGCCTGTCACTCCCGCTGCCCCAGCAACTCCGCTTGCACCCAAACAACAGGCTCGGCAGGATGCTGTCGCCAAGCGTGCACAAGAGTTGGAAGAGCAGCATGGGATTACCTACGACGACGCCGTCCGTATCGCCGATGATGACGTTGCTGCGGAAGAAGCAAAGATCAAAGGGCTGACTACCAAGGCCCCCGATACCCGCGTCAAAACCCGTGCTGTCGAACTCATTGATGCTGGGGTAAACCCTGATGAAGCGTACGCTACTGCAACGCAGCAAATTCAAGATGAGTTGGAAGACGACGCACAGAACAAGGAAGAAGGTGCTCTAGATGTTACAGGAACTAAACCCAAACCAAATAGAGCAAGCACTAGAGTGGCTAGCCAGCCCGTTGCAGGAGTCCCCGCCGCAGGAACTGAAACAACTGAACGAGCTGGAGTGGTTCCTACTGACGAGGATGCTGGAGTCCCTGCTGTGGGAGAAGAGCAAGGGGCCGGTGCACTAACCGAAACCACAGCCCCAACAGAAGTTACAGCCCCAACAGAAGCTACAGCCCCAACGGAAACCACAGCCCCAACGGAAACCACAGCCCAAGACCAAACTCAGTTCACAACTTTTACCCCCGTTGAAGGAGCCCCTCCAAGTGTCACTACGCCCACTGAAACCAAGCAAGCAAAACCGAAAAAACAAAAAGCAGCAGCCGCAGCAACAGTAACTCCCGAAGTCCCCAAGGTTGACGTAGCAGCAGCTAATGCTGCAACCGACCCGGCTGAAATCCAACAGTACCTCGACGCCATTGAGGTTGAAGGAGCTACGCTGCTGAGCGCAGATGGTCGGTTCCCCAAGAAGGGTACGACTAAGCGCACGCGCTTGGAAGAGATCGGCGCAGTCAAACGCGCTCTGGTGGCCAAGTTGCAGCCTGCGGTTACTGAAGCTCCGGTAGTTGAGGAAGCTCCGGTAGTTGAGGAAGCTCCGGTGGTAGAGGCTGAAGCTCCGGTGGTAGAGGCTGAAGCTCCGGTAGTTGAGGAAGCTCCGGTAGTTGAGGAAGCTCCGGTGGTAGAGGAGGCCAAGACCGAGGAAGCTAAGAAGGAACCCGACAATTGGTATGATTTTGCTGATGCTGCTAGAGAACAAGCAGAGCGTGAGATTGCGCAAGAAGAGGGAGGGGTTACAGATTTATCGCAGTACGAAGGTTACACCCCTGCACCCGGACTTAGCCCATTTGAAACGGTACCAAAAAAATTCAGTAAGAGAGACCCAAACGCACCGTTGTCGGACATGGCGCAAGCCATTCAATCTGAGCTTGCTGCAGCAAAGCAAAAGAAAACGGAAGAAAAAAAGCAACGTGAGACCGAAGCTGACGCCGAGAAGTCAGAGGCTGAGGCTAAAAAAGCAGAAAAAGCTGAACGCGCCACAAAAAAAGAAACTGAGAAAGCTGAGACTGTTGGGCGAGATGCCGCCGCCAAGAAACGTGCTGGTGCCGTCGATGTGGTCAACATGTCTTTGGAAATTGTCGGTGCTCTAAACCAGATCGTCAAAGACAAAGTATTCCCAGTAGGTATCAGAAACGACGCTAAAAAATACCTTGATGAAATTGTTCGGGCAAATAATGAAAACGAAGACCCAGAGGGTAGCCTTGAGCCTGCGTATAACTTTCTAGTTGCACAGGCAAGCAAACCCCGGTTTATGAGAACTGGTGCTAAAAAGTCACTTCCGTCTATTGGCAAAGACCGGGTTCAGTCAATCGTGAACTTAATAGCATCTCGATGGAAGAATGCTCCTACGGTGGTAGTTGCTGACAATATCAACGACGCTGCTGTACCCGAAGCCCTGCAAAAAGCTGATGCAGAAGCTAAAGCTAGGGGTGCTGAAGGCGTTCCCGCTGGTGTGTTCTACGGTGGCAAGGTTTACATCTTTGCTGACCAGATGAAGAGTTCTGCCGAGACAGTCAGAACCTTGCTCCATGAGTCGCTTGGCCACTACGGACTGCGCGGCGTGTTTGGCGCTGAACTAAAGCCTATCCTCGATCTGGTGCGGAAGTACCACGGAGACAAGGTAGCCGAGATTGCCAAGAAATACAAGCTTGACCTGAGCGTAGAGAAAAACGCATACGAGGCTGCAGAGGAAGTTCTAGCCTACCTAGCGCAAACCAAACCCACTATGGGCATAGTGCAGCGGGCAATTGCAGCCGTGCGCAGGTTCCTACGCAAGCTTGGCGTCGACGTTAAGCTGTCCAACAACGAGCTGATTGCCAACTACATTCTCCCTGCCCGTGCCTTTGTTGAAGGCCAGCGCCTTGACCGTTTAGTGGGCGGCGAGCCGGGGTTCATGCGCAAAGCCACTGACAAGTTCCTCGCGTGGTTCGGTGACAGCAAGGTGGTGGGTGAGAGGGGTGAGCCGCTAGTGGTGTACCACGGCACTGATAAAAACTTTTCGATGTTCAAAAACGACGGGGAGCCTATATTTTTAGCGCCCGGCGCATGGCGATCAGACAAGTATGCAGATAGAGAAGGCGGCAACGTCATGCCTCTGTACGCCCGTGTGACTAACCCCGCTACGATGAAACAGTATGAAGCTGCAAGGCGCGCAAACCGTGGCCCTAATGCTAGAAAGTTGGCAGTCCAAGAACTTAAAAAACAAGGGTACGATGGGGTAATCGACGACATAACGGTTATTGTTTTTGATCCCAACCAAGTCAAATCTGCCATCGGCAACAACGGTGAGTACAGCCTGACCAACAACGATATCCGCTTCAGCCGCACCGAAGAAGAAGACCTGACTCCCGAAGAAGAAAAGGTGCGCACTAATACTGTACGTACACAGGATGAAATTGACAAGGCTGTGGCCAAGGCTAAGTTCAAATTTGAACAGTCTGCTAAGGCGCAAGAAGCAGCTAAGGGTGTGTCGGCACTTCAGTTGGCCACGAACCCAAGCAAGGTCATTCCTGCTATGCGGTCTATCTGGAAGCGTGCGACTGCAGTGCAGCGTAAGCTCCTTGTTAAGCTGGTGCCGACTAGCTTCCTTGTGAACTGGGCAGGTGACGCCGTACCGGAGTTGAGCAACACGAACAAGCTTTTGCAGAAGATGGGCGGCATGACTGAGCAGCTGCTGCACTCTGCTGGTGAACTTACTAAAGAAGTCGAACGCGCTTTCCGTGCGGATGAAACCCTGCGTGGTAAATTTGAGAAACTAACTGCTGTAGCTACGCTAGTTGAAGTAGACCCAGCAACTATTGATACTGCCGAGCGCAATGATGAGTTGGATAAGGCTTGGAAAGACCTCGGTGCCGATGGCCAGAAGATTTACAAGCGTATCCGCAACCACTTTGAGGTGCTGTCTAAATACCTGTCTAAACTGCTCGACGACCAAGTGGACAGCTTGAACATCTCCGATGATGACAAGAAGAACTTGATGAAGAAGATTCGGGCTACCTTCGAGAAGGGCAGTCGGATTAATCCATACTTTCCGCTTGTGCGTGAAGGTGACTTCTGGTGGTCAATGGGTTCAGGTGATACCCGTGTGTTCTTCATGGCTGAGACTGCGGCTGAGCGTGACAACGTAGCACGTCAGTTTGCTACAGACCGATTAAAACGGCGAGAGCTTGCCGCCGACACTTTCACAAAAAATGCTGGTGAGTCCGAGCTAGCGTTTAACAAGCGCATTGACGACAAGCTCGCGGAACTTATTGAAGATGGTGAGTTTGAAATAGGGGACAGCATTGGCGACCTGCGCAGGAAACCCTATGGCCAAGGCCAAGGTAAGCTGCTTACCCAAACATTTGAAGCAATTGACAGTACAAACTTTGGTGATCCAGCAGCGGCAGAGCTACTAAAAGACGCTATCTATCAGGCGTTTCTAGAGACCATGCCCGATCAGAGTTTTCGGCAGCAGTTTATTCACCGTAAAGGTACGGCTGGCTTCCGCGTCGATGTGCTCCGAAACACTGCGCACACGTCTGCTCGGATGGCCACACAGCTTGCCCGCGTCAAATACTCCCCACTCCTGCGCAATTCCCTGATGTCGGCAAAGGCATCTATCCGTGGGCGTACCGCCCTCGACCCGTTTGTGGCGGAGATGGGTGCTCGTGTAGATTCTGAGCTAGCTCCAAAGACTAAGACCACCGGTACTGCAGTAGCTGGTGCGTTGAACAAGATGGCGTTCATCTATTACTTGGGTGGCGCGTCGTCTGCTTTGTTGCAGCCTCTGAGCATTTTCCAGACTGGTATGCCGGTGCTGGCTCAGTACGGTACGTTCAAGGCCACTCGGGAGATGGGGCGAATGCTCAAGGTATGGACTCAGTTTGGTTCGTACAAAACCAACTTGGACGGGTCTAAGTCTTGGGTGGCCCCTTCGATCCTGTACGCAAAAGATACCACTGATACAGAACGTAAAGCCTACAGGGCAGCAGCAGAGATGGGTCTGTTCTCCTCTACGCAAGCTGCAGCTGTGTTCGAGTCCAAAGCTACGCCAACGGAGAAGATTCGTTCGCCGCAAATGAAGTTTGCTACTGGTGCTGTAGACGTTCTAGTGATGGGCGGCTTGATGAACTCCTCGGAGCGCTTGGCTAGAGAGGCAATGTTTCTGACCTCGTTCCGGTTGAACATGCAGCAGCATGGTAACTTTGATAAGGCTGTTACTCGAGCTACGTACGACACGAATGAAGCCCTAGGCAACTATGGCCAGAGCGAGCGTCCTGTGTTTATGAAAAGCTCGTTTGGTAAGGTGCTGACGCAGTTTCAGATGTACCCATTGCACGTTGCATCGTTCCTAGTCAACAACTTCAAGGAGATGATTAAGCCCATGAATGGCCGCACTCGTGGAGAAGCTGCGTATAAGTTTTTCGGGACTATGGGTTCTACGTTTGTGCTTGCAGGTGCTGCTGGCTTACCTATGTTCAGCATGGTCATGGGCTTAATGGGCGCGGCGTGGAACGAGCTGAAGGATGATGACTGGCCTGAAGATATGAAGTCTATGGACTTTGAGGCGTGGTGGACAACCGTTGGTCTAGCCGAGTGGCTTGGCCCAACAGAAATTGGTGGTGTGCCCCTATCTGACATCTTGACACGTGGACTTGCAAACGCGCTTACTGGGCTGGATATAGCTAGCCGTACTGGGCTTAATAATCTGTTCACACGGGACAGTAAGGAGTACAAAACTATACGGGAGAGCTTGACGGCCAAGATACTAGAGCACGCTGGCCCATCGGCAAACATGGCCTTGGCTATTGCAGATGGTGTCGATGCAGCTATGCAGGGCGACTACGCCAAGGCAGTCAAGAAGTGGTCACCTGCTGGTTTCCGCAACTTCATCACTGCGCATGAACTTGCTACGGAAGGTGCCAAGGACAACAAAGGTACGGAGATCATGTCCAAGGATGCGTTCACTACAGGTATGCTGATTGGGCAGTCAATTGGATTCCGTCCAGAAACTCTGGCCAATGTTCAGTACGCTACGTTTAAGGTTCTTGGTGCGCAACAGAAGGTTATGAACGAGCACAATCTAATCATTGACAAGCTAGACCGAGCATTTAGGACTGGGAACGACAAAACATTTGAGGCTACGTTGGATGAGATAGACAAGTTCAACGGGAAGTACCCTCAAAATGCCATCTTGTCGGATGAGATTATGAACTCGCTTGAAAAGCGCGAAGAACAACGTGCTATATCTGATCGCGGTGTCATACCTACCGAGAAGAACATGTTCCTTGATGAGGTACTGCGGCGTTCTAGGGAAGCAGCTACGGAAGCTGAGCGCAAAAACAAACGCCCATAAAAAACCCCCGGTGATTAGCCGGGGGTAAAGTGGGGTGAACCACCAAGGAGAGAGAACAACGTAGCTACTGTACCTCAGACTCTCCAGATGCGCAAGCCCTTGACGCCATCTACAATCACAACTTTTGTGATGACCTCCATTTTGAGCCGCCTAGTTACTGTCTGCAGTGACAAACGTGCTGCTTTATGGTCAACGCAGGGTACAAAAAACGAGTACCCCTTGTGAAACTTAGACCAGTCAATCTGATACGAGACTGTCTCGATCTTCATCTTTGGCCAGTAGCGTATCCACTTGCAGGAACTCAGAGTTGGACGTATCAAACTTGAGCACTCGGACGGCGGGGGATACAACCCGCATACCCTTGGCCATGCGCTTGTTCATAGTCTCCAAGAAGACCTCGGCTTCAGTCAACTTAGCCAACAAGTTTTTGTAGTTAACCTGTCGGTCTACGCAGAAGTCCTTGAACTTCTTGGCCGAAATATATAGGTGCTTAGTGTCTGGCTCGTAACGTATCAGCAACTCTCCTCGTGGCTCTAAGGTTGGCATAGATACCAAGTTGCTTCGGGCGTCTACTTCGCCGTTAACTACCAGCGTGTTGAGGATGTGTGAGTTAATGAATTCACCTAGCGCCGCTGCTGGGTTGGATATTGGCGGCTTTACATCGTAGCGCATCTCAGACAACATACCCTTGAGCCATGTATATACAGCAGCCATGTTGTAGTCGTGTAGGCCAAGGCTTCGAGAAATCAGACCACCAGCAATGTTGCACGCTGCTTGCGCTGACCAAAAACGCTCTCGGCTAGTAAACTGAACTTCCTTGTCAATGCGGGCCTGTACCTTCTTAACTAGCTCTTTAGCCTCTTCTAAGTTGTTCACTAGCCAGCTAATGTAAATCTCCCCCGCGTGGCCATAGTTCTCCTGCAGTTGGTGGTCAAACATCTCCTTGCCGCGTGCTACGCCGATGATGTCGTTGGGCTCAATCTTGTACTCCATTAGCCGCACAGACTCGCCATCCGGCGTGCTCTTGAACAGCGACAGCTTCTCGTGAAAGCTAGCGTTGGATGATGCCAAGGTCATGTTCTGCCATGAGGTGTTGTTCAGGCGCAGCGCGTTAGCCGAGCCGGTCATGCGGTTCTTGCCTCGACCGTGGCTGATACCGTAAGCCAAGTCCGAGAAGTCCTTTGAAGACATGTTGGTGATCTCGTCGATGGTGTTAGGCAGGTTGTTCATAACCCCTAGCTGCTGCATCTTCGCATTGAGTGTGTCCTTCTCAATTGCCATTAACTCTTTGGGCTGGCCATACACACTGTTGCACATGCGCAAGATGGTGGACTTGCCTGAACCTGCTAGCTCATAGATCACGTTGAGGATTGCACCGTCTAAACCAGTAAACTTCATTAGGGGCGAGCCAAATGCTGTGAGTGCTGCAAACGCATGGGGCTCCATACCCGGCAGGTTGTACAGGTTGAAGACTTCCTTCCACTTGTCAAAGTCACCCTTGGGGTGAATCTTGTTGGCAAAAAACTCTGTTGCTGTAGTCGGCGGGCTGTAAAACACGCCGTCCTTGGTAATCTCTCTATCCCCCATAACAAACTTGCTGTCGTTCTCTACCCACCCAAATTGTGTTCTCATAATGTCTGCCTTCTTTGAATACTGCATGTTCTTAACAAACGTGACCACGTACACGGCCAAATTTTCATACTGCTTATGGTGAGCCATCACCCCCTGTTGGGCTAACGCTTTACGTAACTCGTCCTTAGACGATATAGCCGACGTTGATACAGCAAACTCCCTTACCCCATCGTGGGGCAGGTGCAGCCTAAACAAAATCACTTCTCCCATCTCAGGGTCTCTCATGCGCTTTACCGCATAGAAGTCATGTTCGTAAACTAGTGCTGCGTCTGCTTCCTCATCTTCCATCGGCTTACGGTAGATGCCACCGTTCTTGCCCCGGAAAAAAGGAAATGGGTACTCAGGTATGGTTACTGTCTCAACCCCGTCATCGGTCTCTACGTCTATTTCGTTATCGTCGCCCGTTGCTTCTTCTATCTCAATGCCCAGCACAATAGGGGATTTAATCTTCCCTTTGTGTACACAATCAATGCACCCCGTAGGATTCAGCTTCTCAAACGTCTCACAACGATGTGGGCCACCGTGCTTGATGATCTGGTCTACCTTGCGTTCTACCTCCATTGGGTCGTAACCCGGATGGTTACTGGATAGCTTGTGGACCGCGCTGTCCTTATCAACACAGAAGGAGGCAATGGACAAGGCTGAACGCCACAGTGGCTCCTCTATATCGGCTTGGTTCTCAAAGCAGTGCAGCAGTTGTGCGCAGCCCTCACCCTTGACCGACTTGAGCATGATGGTCTTGAACCGCTTTATCCTGTTACCCATTAGTGCTTCCATCATCGGGCTCAGTGCACTGGGCACAAAGTCAGGCCGCTCTGGCTTAGGCTCAGCCGCCCCAAGGATGTCCTTCAACTGCGCGTAGGGTATGCGTGCGCTGTGCTCGTTTATTACTTCTACGAGTTTCGGCTCCTCTTGTTTGAAGTTGTACGTACCGGGAATACGCAGGATGCGGGATGCTTCAAATACTGAAGAATCCACAATAAAACTTTGCTCCTTGCAAAGCTCTCGTAGCCGGTCAGCTAAAGGCTTCCACTCTCTACGTGAGATCGTTTCTTCAATTAGCCAGTAAGCATGAACCCCGTAACCGGAATTCACTAGGATTGGTTTAGGCAAGCCAACAGCGGTGTAAAACTTTTTGAACTCAGTGAGCCCCACTACTTGGTCGATGTAACCCTTGATGACGCCGTTCTCGTCCGGTGCTGCCTTTGAGGGGCCGCAGTCAATGTCCATCCATAGCGCACGGAAGTAAGTTGCGTTGTCGTGCGTCCTGTTATTCAGCGGGCCATATTTGGCACAGCCGAAATACGCGTCAATGTTCCTACTTACAAAGTTGTCCGCTATCTCATTAAGCTCTTCCTTAGTATCTACAAACTTTTGGTCTGGATAACGTCCAATCCCCATCACACAGTAGCGCCCTTTCGTAGGCAGTACGGCGTCAAGTAGGTTGAAGGCGGTCATGTTTGTTTGCGGTTCTTGAGATAGCGTGTGTACGCAACAACTCGTGGATGTAGGTGAAGGGCAGGGGAAGTTACCCCCCAGAACCAGTTGTAGACGGTGGCCCGACTTAC
>Ga0114967_10001949_pt1 | contig 17318 bp, 18 predicted proteins | sample M_130628_MF_Meta_FD_92639 | JGI IMG/M metagenome (GOLD analysis project Ga0114967, IMG submission 92639) | Freshwater microbial communities from Lake Montjoie, Canada to study carbon cycling - M_130628_MF_MetaG | ecosystem: Environmental > Aquatic > Freshwater > Lake | place: Lake Montjoie... | reverse complement strand
TGTGGCGGTTCCCGCCCCCCCGGAAGCGCCAGCCGACGCGCGCGTGGCTGATCCAGCGGGCGAGCGGCTGGCCCGCGGCAAGCTGCTGGTGGTGGACGATGAACCCTGGGTGGCCGCTTTCCTGAGCGAACTGCTGCGGCTCGAGGGGTACACGGTGCAAGTCTTCGATAATGGACGCGATGCCCTCGCCGCGCTGGCCTCAGCCGCCCCGCCGTTCGATGCCGTCGTGTCCGATTTCATGATGCCGCACATGACCGGGCTGGAACTGGCGAGCGCGATTCAGTCCCGCTATCCGGGTTTGCCCGTGGTGTTGTGCACCGGGGCCGGCGAGCCGCCCGACGAGGCGGCGTTGCAGCTGGCCGGGGTTCGTCGTCTTTTCCCGAAACCGGTGCCGGTGGAAGAACTCCAGCAGTTGTTGATGACGATGCTGGCGCTCCGAGCCACGAGCGCCTGAGGTCTGCCCGCTAGCCGGCGTCTGCTTGGCCGGCGCCAGCCGCCGCTCGATTAAGGCGGTCGTGGATGCCGGCCCAATCTGGGCCCGGCGGCGGTTGTTCCACCAGAATTTCCACGCAGCCGAGTGCGTCCAGCGTCCGCAAATTGGCATACAAGCTTTGCGCGTAGGCGGCGGGCGCGTCTGCTGCCGGCAGTGTTTCGCAATCCTTGCCGAGTCCCGCCAGCACGCGCGCGCTGGCCAATACCGCGACTCGGTGGCCGAGCCCGCCGAGCGTGGCGGCGCGCGCAGCGCAGCCGGCAGCATCGAGCAGCTGTAAGGGCGTGCGCGGGGCATAGTGAGCCGCGAGGCCGCCCGAAACCCGTGGTGCGGCGGCATCGGCGGCGGCCAGCGGCGTCGCCAGCAGGCTCGCGATCCGATCCGCGCTCAACATGCCGAGACGCAGCACGCGCGGCGTGGCGCCCGACACATCGACGATGGTCGACTCGATGCCGACCGCACAGGGCCCGCCGTCGAGGATCTGGGCCAGTGTGCTACCGAATTCTGCCCTCACATGCGCGGCGGTGGTGGGGCTGATCCGGCCAAAGCGATTGGCCGAGGGGGCGACCAGCCCCCACACCCCGCGCGCCGCGCAGGCCTCAAGCAAAGCGATAGCGAGCGGATGCGATGGGCAGCGCACCGCGACCGTGTCCTGCCCGCCGGTGATGCTGTCCAGCACCTTCGGCGCGCGCGGCAGCACCAGGGTCAGCGGTCCCGGCCAGCATGCCGCCGCGAGCACGCCGGCGGCCGGCGGGATCTCGCGCACCCAGTGCTGGAGGTGTTCAAAGCGCGCGATATGCACGATGACCGGATGGTTCGTCGGCCGGCCTTTGGCCGCGTAGAGGCGGACGATGGCGGCCTCGTCGGCCGCATTGGCGCCGAGGCCGTAGACGGTTTCGGTAGGGAAGGCCACCAGTTCGCCACGGCAGAGGGCCTCGGCGGCGGCGCTGATTAAGCGGTCGTGCTGAATCATCAAGCTTTACTGCCGCGGGGGCGTCTCGTCCCCGGCGCTCTGGGCCTCGATCGCCGCGTCCAGCGTTTTGGTGTTGGCGTCGACAGCGCTTTCCACCTTGGCCTGCGTTTTTTGTTCGATATTGGGCGCGGGGGTTGGCGCTGGGTTGGGCGGACTGCTCGGACTGCAGGCGCTCAAGCTCAGCATCAGAAGCGCGAAACACGGTGTTTTATCGCCGATGCGCGGCATGAGGGCCTCCTTCAGGGAATGACGGGGCTGCCGTCCCAGGCCAGCACCTGCCCGCTGTGACGGGCCTCGAGCTGGGCACAAACGGTGAGCAGGGCCTGCGCCGAGCGGGCCGGGGTAAACAGCTGCGCCGGCGGCACCCGGGTTTGGAAGGGCCGCGACAGCGGGGTATCCACCGTGCCCGGATGCAGGCCCACGCAAATCGCTTTCGGGTTGCGCCGGGCCAGCTCCAGCGCCAGCGTGCGTAACAGCATGTTGAGCGCGGCCTTCGAAGCCCGATAGCCATACCAGCCGCCGCTGCGATTATCCCCGATGCTGCCCACCCGCGCCGACAGCGCGGCGAACACGCTGGGCGCGTCTTGCCGCAGGTGAGGCAGGAAGTGCTTGGCGCATAGCGCCGGCCCGATGCTATTGCTGAGAAAAAACTGGCTGAGCACCGCCGCGTCGAGCGACTCCCAGCGTTTCTCCGGCGTGACGCCCGTCGCGTGCAGCAGGCCGGTAGCGAGCAGCACTAAATCGAGCGGGCCGTCGGCGGCGGCCAGACGCGCCGCCGCGCTGATGCTTGATTCGTCGGCCAGCTCCAACACCCCGCCGCTGATCTTCGGATGGTCGATGCGCGGGACTTGGCGGGAGAAGGCGTAGATCTGCGCGACCTGCGGGCTCTCGGCCAGTGCCTCGCAGAGCGCATGGCCAATGCCGCCGTTCGCGCCCACCACGACGGCGCGCAGCGGCTGATGCAAGCGGGGGAAGTCCATCACCGGGCTTCGCAATCGGCTTTGATTTCAGCCAGTGCGCGTTCGAGCTCATCGTCACCGGCCCGGGCGTTCGCGCGGGTAAGGTCCTGCCAGTGGGCGAGCGCCGCTTCGCAGTGCTCGGCGCGAATCAGGTCCTGCTCCGCAAGGGCCGGGTCCTGTAGCTCGGGAAAGGCGGCGCAAGCGGTCTCCCGCGCCGCCTGCTGGCGGGTGATTTCGGCGCCGCGCTCGGCGTCCGAGAGATAGGTCCGCTGTCCGGTATACCCATCCGGTTGGCGCGGCGGGCGCTTTACGCGGTAAATCCCGCTGCCGTCGCGATAGACCGGTCGCTGAGTCTGCAGCGCCGCGAGCGCCCAGCGCGCGCGGTCGCAGGCCGGACGCAGATCGATCACCGGTGTTGGGCTTGCCGGCGATGCGCTGGCCGGTGTGGGCGGCGCTGGCGGCATCGGTGGCGTGGCGGCCTGAAGCGCGGCGGGAAAAGCAGGCAGCACGACCTTACTGGCCGCGACCCCTTCGGGCGGTCGATCGCCAAAATGCGGCGAGCCATTGCGGTCCTGCCAGCGGAACACATCGCCCGCCAGCGCAGGCATGCTTGCCACCCCAATGAGGGCGAGCAGCGAGGAGCGAAGGAGTGGCTTCATGCCGGCACTTGAACCCAGCGCGGGGGATTTGTCCACCCGCCGCATGCGGGCTGAATAAATTTGCGCGGCCTGCGTAGAATTGCGACCTCCCCTCTGAAGGATGCGGCTATGTCTACCTTTGCTCGACTGCTGGTGCTGTTGTGTGGCCTGCTGGTATTGCCGGCGGTGCATGCGTTTGCGGATGACTACGACGACAACGATGATGAGGAAGACTACAAAACCAAGCGAACCCATGTGACGCGCCTCGAGACGCCCCGCGACCGCTACAACGCGAAGCTTGAGATCCTGAACGCCAAGGTCGAGCGCCGGCGCCAGATCTGCAAGCTGCAGCACGCGAACAGTGCCGATTTCTGCATGAAAGAAGCGGATCAGCTGGAATACGAAGGTCGCCGGGCGCTGAAAGACGAGCTGGAAGCTGCGCTGGAAAAATCGGCCACTACCGAGCGCAAATAAACGTCGGGCGTCAGGCCTCGTGCAGCACGTCCGCGAAGACCGCCGCATCCACGTTCCCACCGCTTAACACCACGCCAACGCGCCCGCCGGGGCGCGTGCCGCTTTCCAGCAACAAGGCCGCCAGCGCGGCCGCGCCCGCCCCCTCGGCAAGATTGTGGGTGTCGGTGTAATAGGCCCGCATCGCGGCCTTAATTTGTGTTTCCGACACCTGCACGATGCGCGCAAGGCCCGTATTGAGAATCTCCAACGCGGCGGGTGAGGGCGAGCGGCAGGCAAGTCCGTCGGCAATGGTCAGCGCCTGCGCGGTGGCGACCGGCGCACCGGCGGCGAACGAGAGGGCGTAGCACGGCGCGCCTTCGGCCACCACGCCGACTATCTCCGTGTTGAGGCCGAGCGCGTCGCGTGCGGCAATCAGGCCGCTGGCGCCCGAGCCCAGTCCAATGCCCACATAAACCCGTTCCAGCGGTGGACAGTGGCGAAAAAATTCCAGCGCGTAGGTGGCCACGCCGCAGACCAGCGTGAGATTAAACGAACTCACCATCTCCAGACCGCGCTCCACTGCCAGCGCTTCGGCGCCGAGGCGCGCGTCTTCGTAGTCGTCGCCGATTTCCAGCAGGTTCGCGCCCAGCGCGCGCATCGCCGCGTTTTTCTCAACGGAATTGCCGTGCGGCACCACGATGTGCACCGGCACGCCGAAGGCCCTGCCGGCCAGCGCGAGGCTTTGACCGTGGTTGCCGCGGGTGGCGCTGATGAGGCCATTGCAGCGCCGGCCGCTCGCGCGCAGGCGGTGCAGGTAGTACAGCCCGCCGCGCAGCTTGAAGGCGCCGATGGGCGTTTGGTTTTCATGTTTCACCCACACTTCGCTTCCGGCGCGCGCGGCCAGTAGCGGCCAGGCGTACTGCGGGGTAGGCGGGCACCAGGGGCGAATGATCGTCGCCGCCGTTTCGATTTCGCGCAGGGTGGGTAAGCTCATCTGATCTGGCCTCGTGACGCTCAGAGGAGTGATTCGTAAAGGGCGAGATAGGCGCGCGCGCTGCGCGCCCAGGAGAAATCTGCCGCCATGCCGCGCGCTTGAAGCGCCTGCCAGCGCGAGCGGTCCCGGTAGCGCTCGTGCATTCGATGTAAGGCGGCGAGCAGCGCGGGCGTGCTGGCGTCATCAAACACGAAACCGTTGCCGTCTTCGCCTTCAAACACGCTATCCGCCAGCCCGCCGGTGCGGCGAACCACGGGCACCGCGCCGTAGCGCAGGCTGTAGAACTGCGACAGCCCGCAGGGCTCGAAGCGCGAGGGCATCACAAACGCGTCCGCGCTGGCGAAGACCTGATGGGACAGCGCGGTGTCGTAGCCGAAGTGCGCGGCGATCCGCTGCGGGAATTCCTGCGCCAGCGCGCGGATCGCGGTTTCGAGCCACGGATCGCCGCTGCCCAGCAGCACGCATTGCAGATCGGCGATGGCCGGATCGCGCAGCGCTGCCAGCAGCAGGTCGATGCCTTTCTGATCGGTGAGCCGGCTCACCACCCCCAAGAGGCAGCGGTTCGGGTCCACGCTGAGTTCGAAGCGGTGTTGGAGAAAGGCCTTATTGGCCGCGCGGGCCGCCCACTGTTCGGCGGCAAATGGCGTGTGCAGATAGCCGTCTTCGGCGGGATTCCAGACCGCGTCGTCGATCCCGTTCAAGATGCCGTGCAGGTCGGTCGCCCGGTGCCGCAACAGGCCCTCGAGCCCCTGACCAAACGCCGGCGTGAGGATCTCCTGCGCGTAGGTGGGGCTGACGGTGGTCAGGCGGTCGGCGTACACCAGTCCGCCTTTGATAAACGCGCAGCTGTCGTGAAATTCGAGACGCTGCCAGTGCCACCACTCCGGGGGCAGCCCCAGTTGCTCGAAGGTGCCGCGGTCGCAACGACCGGGATAGGCGAGATTGTGAATCGTGAACACGCTGGCCGGCGGTGCGGGTTCGCGCTTGAGCCAAGCCGGCACGAGGCCGGTTTGCCAGTCGTGGCAGTGCACGACATCGGCCCGCCATTCGGGGCTTACGGCCAACTGCGCGGCGGCGCGCGAGAAGCAGGCAAAGCGGTGCGGGTTATCCTGCCAGTCGCGACCCGCCTCGTCGGTGTAAGGACCGCCGGGCCGATCGAAAAAACGCGGCGCATCGAGCAGCCACAGTTCGAGCCCGGGCGCGAGGGTGAGGGTGAGCAGCGTACAGGGTTCGGGGTGGCCGGCCACCTGCAAGGTTCTGGCGCGATGCAGGTTCGGCAAGCGCGCCTTAAGCGAGCCATAGGCCGGCAGGAGCAGGCGCACCTCGCAGCCCAGTTGCGCGAGCTGCTTCGGCAGGCTCCCGCAGACTTCGCCCAGTCCGCCGGTTTGCGCGTAGGGCGAGGCTTCGGCGGAAACAAAGAGCACGCGAGTCATGTCGCGATGATAACGGCAAACCTCGCGCCCGCCGCCATCGCGCGGCGCTTCACCACCGACAGGCGCGCCACGCCGCTGCTGACCGATCCCGAGCGCCCGGTCATTCTCAAGGGCTGATGGGTGGAAGGCTTTACCGGCGACATCGGCTACGGCGTTGCCCCCGTGGGCGCGCAGTTACCCGAGCGCGAACGCAATCGGCTGGAGGCGGATGAAATCTGTCGGCTGCTGTTTGAAGTGGCGAAGCCCTGTTGCTTTGGGTGCGGCGGTCACGACGATGCGCCGGCCGGGGTGAATCTCGCCAAAACCTCGCCGCGCCCCGTGCTGGCGCGCTTTAAGGCCGAGCGGCAGGTGACCGAATACCCCGAAACGTGCTGCGCCCCGGCGCTGCGCCATGCCCGCACGCTGAAGCGCGTGAACTGGCGGTCAGGACAGCGCGGGTCGCAGTGTTGTGGCCGGCGCTCATGCTGCGTCTTGATGTGGGGCCGCCCGCGATGCTCGAAGCCGGCGCAAGTTTCACGCTGTCGGTGGCGGTGACGCTGGGCGAACTGGGGGCGGCCGACATGCACGTGGAATGTCAGCTCGGTCTGGTGAACGCACCGGGCAAGTTTGAAGTGCGTGACACGCTGCTGCCCGCTGCAGCGCGCGCGGGCGAGACGCTTTATTCCGCTGTCGTCACGCCCGCGCTGTCGGGTCTCGCGGCCATGCGCATCCGCGCCTGGCCCACGCATCCGCTGCTCGCGCACCGGTTTGAAGTGGGCCGCATGCGCTGGCGCTAAGCGCTACTTCGGCGGTTGCCAGCCCTTCAGCCAGAACTTTTGTTGGGGCTCCAACGCGCCCAGTTGCACGCCGACCTCGCGGAAATTCCAGTGTGTGAACTCGCGCACGATTTTCCGGTTTTTGTAGGCGTGAAACGTAATGCCCCGGCAGAAGGTGGTTTTGCCTTTGGCCGGCAGTCCGAGAAAGTCCATGTTGTGCTGGGCTTTCCACACCCAGTTCATGACCGCCCATTCGTCGTAATCGTAGGCCGCGCCTTTGAGGGTTTCGTCGCTCCACTGCGCCCACAGCGCCGGCGTGTAATGCTCGGGCGGCGCGTCCCGTGTCACCCCGCGCCGGTCGCCGGCAAGGCCCCCGTCGTACCGAATGACATCAAACTGATGCACGCCGGCGGGCGAGTCTGGGCCCGCATTGCCGAACGGCAGGAAGGCGCGGTAGAGGTCTTCCTTGTTGTCGATAGTCTGAAACAGCGTGACGTCTTCAAACACAAACTCATCCGCGTAGAAGTGAATGATGGCGTCCGCGCCGCCGTTGAAGAAGGTGTCGATCCAGTCTTCGCCGGTGCTCATGCCCATGCGGCCTTCGCCTTTGAAGCCGCCTGTCGCCCCGGGCGCGGCGATCGCGCTGGCGCTACCCAATAGTGCGGCGGCGCCGGTCTGCCGCAGAAAACGCCGCCGCGCGGTGTTGATGTCTACGTCTTTCATGTCGTCGAAATAGCCGAGATGCATGGGTCCTCCTTTGCGTCATTAAGCCTTAGGGCGCCAGATAGCCGAGCACCAGCGACTGCACCGTATGGGCAATCTGGGCGCGCGTGCTGCCAGCGAATTTCATCTGCACAATCATGTGCGCCAGACTGACGATCACGCGCGAGGCGTCTTTGCTTGCTACGGCGCGCGCGATGCCCCCCTGACGTTTGCCGCGCGTAATCAACTGCCCCACGCCGTGGAGCGCCGCGGCGTAGAACTCAAGATAAGGTGGCCACAGTTCGCCGCGCACGGCGACGCTCCACTCGAGCCAGATCCGCACGTGGTGGGGGTGGGTTTCGATGGCGTCATCAAAGCCCAGCAGCACGGCGGCGATCGCCTCGGTCGCCGGTCGATGCGGTTTCGCCTGCGCGGCGAGAATGTCTTCGAGCAGAAAGCGGGAGACTTCTGCTAACACCAGACTGACCAGCACTTCCCGGCTCGGAAAGTAATGCAGCGTGGTAGGCAGCGACACGCCGGCCGCACTCGCCAGATCGGTGTGTCGCGCCGCCGACAGGCCTTTGCTCGCAAACACTTCGATCGCGTGGCCGAGCAGCTGCTGGCGGCGCGCATCCGGGCTGAGCCGCGCCGCGCGGGGGGCTTTGCTCATGCCGCGCGCACGCGTACCGGCAGCGCCTTCGGCCCGCGCAAATAGAACGCATCGCACCAGTCGATGGCGGGGGTGGCCACTTCGACGCGGGCGTAGCGGTCGAACAGCGCGTTCATGGCGAGCTCGCCCTCCAGATTGGCCAAGGCCTTGCCCACACACAAATGGATGCCCCAGCTAAAGGCCAGCTGATTGCGCAGATCGCTGCGTTCGATGTTCACCCGCTCCGGTGCCTCGAAGGCGCGTTCGTCGCGGTTGGCGCTGGCGAAAATCGGCATGACGATCGAGTCCTTCGGCAAACGCACGCCGGCAATTTCGGTGTCCGCCGTAGCGCGTCGAAACAGCAGTTGCACCGGTGACTGAAAACGCAGGCTCTCGTCGATCAGGGCCGGCACCAGCGCGCGCTCCCGCCGCGCCAGTGCGTCCTGATCGGGGAATTGGTTCAGGGTTACCACCGCGTTCGAGAGCAGGTTGGTGGTGGTTTCGTTGCCGGCGATGAGCAACAGCACCGACATCGCCAGCACCTCGTCGGCCGACAGCTGCTGGCCTTGCTCTTCAGCGTGCACGAGTGCCGAGATGAGGTTGTCTTCCGGCTGGCGCCGCACGGCCGCAATGCGCTCGAGGAAATACGCGCGGAAATCGCTGGCGTCGCTGCGGATGGCCTCACGCTGCGCGTCGCTTAGCGCCTCTGCATTACCGCCGGCCGTCACGTTGTTCGACCAGCGCCGAAACGCGGCGTGCATGGAAGGTTCAACGCCCAGGATATTGCCCACCACCGTCACCGGCAGCGGCGCCGCAAACTCGGCAATGAAGTCAAATTCCTCGCGCTCGCCCAGCGCGTTCAGCAACTGCTGGATGGTGGCGTCGATCTCGCCGCGGAGTTCCTGCACGTAACGGCGCGAAAACGCTTTGTTGACCAGCGTGCGAAGCCGGGTGTGGTCCGGCGGATCGCTGGCGATGAGATACCGCGCATCCGGCGCGGGATTAAATTCGCCGAAGGCGATGCGGATTAAGGGGTCGGACGAAAACTGTCCGTGTTCCAGCAGCAGCTTGCGCACGTCCTCGTGGCGTGACACCGCCCAGGCCCCGACGCTCTCAATAAATTTCACCGGCGCGTGCTCGCGCAGATGGGCGTAGTAGGGATAGGGGTTTTCGCGCACCGCCGGGTGCAGCGGGTCGTAGTGGGCGTAGCCGGTACCAGACATGAGCGCTCTCCACGGCGACCGAGAAGAAAGGCCGGCCAAAGTTTTTTATTGAAGCCCGCTTCAATAGCGGATTGGGTGGAGCATTCTCGATATTGAAGCGGGCGTCAATAAGTCGGGTCGCGATCACTCCTCGGAGAGTTCGCCGGCAAGCTCAAGTGGCGCGTCGTCGATTGCCGCAGTCCATTGCGAGCCCAGCGCTTTGGTCGGCTTCACGCCCAGTTCCTTCAGGATCTCCGCCTGACGGATCGCGCTGCCGCGACCGGTGCGCAGCTTCTTGCGCGCCTCGTCGTGAATGCGGCGGGCGTTGTCAAGGGCGACGCCGACCTTGTCGAGGTCCTCCACAAAGCCTACGAGCTTGTCGTAAAGGTCGGCGCCTCTCTTGGAGATCTCGCGCGCGTTGCGGCTCAGCGCATCTTGCCGCCACAGGTGCGCAATCGTGCGCACCACAAACAGCAGCGTGCTGGGGCTCACCAGCAGCACGTTCTTGCTCCACGCGTGTGAGAAAAGTTCGGCGTCGTTGGTCACCGCGAGCATGAAGGCGGGCTCGAGCGGGATAAACATCACCACGAAGTCGAGCGTCTGCAGCTCGTAGAGCGTTTGGTATTTTTTCTCCGAGAGCCCGTTGATGTGATTGCGAATGGCGGTGAGGTGACGCTTCAGTGCGGCCGCGCGCGCGTCGTCGGCATCGGCCTCGGCAAAGGCGCGGTAGTCAGGCAGCGTGAATTTGGAGTCGACCACAATCTGGCGCTCGCCGGGCAGGCGAATGACCACGTCGGGGATCACGATCGAGGTGCCGTCTTCCGCGCGCATCGCGTTCTGGCGGGTGTAGTGATCGCCCTCTTTCAAGCCCGCTTTTTCCAGCACGTCGTCGAGAATGATTTCTCCCCAGTTGCCCTGCGCCTTGCGGTCGCCCTTGAGCGCAAGCGTCAAGTTTTGCGCGTCCTGATGCAACGTGGTGTTGAGCAGTTTTAACTGCGTGACCTGTTCGGCCAGCGCCGAGCGGTCTTTGCTTTCGTTGACGTAGACCTCTTCCACCTTTTTGCGGAAGTCGGTGATTTGTTCGCGCAGCGGGTTGAGCAGATGCCCGAGATTGGTTTGGTTCTGCTCGGTGAACTTGCGGCTTTTATCGTCCAGGATTTCGTTGGCGATGGTTTTGAATTCGTGGGTGAGGGTTTCGCGCGCCTGCGTGAGCACGGCGAGTTTTTCGGTGCTCTGGGCGCGCTCGCTCTCCAGCGCCTGATGGGTGGCGGCGAGTTGCGCGCCGCGGGCTTCAAGTTCTTCCTGCTTGCTGGCAAGCGTGGCGGCGAGCGCCTGACGCTCGCGCTGCAGGGCTTCGATTTGCGTGAGCTGGGCGCTTTGTAGGCTGCTCAAGCCGCTGTTTTTCTCGCGCTGCCCGGCGAGCGCCTGTTCTTTCTCGTGCAGCGTGACTTCGAGGTTGGCGAGCTTTTGTTCCAGCGCGGGGATGCGCTCGGCGCGCTCACCGAGGCGGGTGCGGGCTTCGCTGGCCTCGCGCAAGGCGGCCTGTAGCTGGATGTTTTGTTGCTCGCTTGTCGCCAGTTGGTCGGTGACTTGCGCCAGCGCCTGGCGCGCGCTCGCCAGCGGCCCTCGGGCGAGTAGCCACACCAGCGCGGCGCCAAGCACAAGCCCGGCGCCGAGGAATAGGAGAGCGAGGGGGGTAATAGCCATAGGGACTCCTAAGGGGCTAGAGGTAAGACCGCCAGCAGCGCGGCCGGCTCGGCGCATTGTGCCGCATGTGCTGGCTTAGCCGGTGCGCCAGCCGCAGCGCGATGCGGGTGCGAGGCGATTAAAAGATTAAGGTGACGCGAGACGCCCGGCTTATCGCGGGGCGGGAGGGCCGGCAGATGCTGACGATCGTTGAGGCATGGCGCGGTGGACTGTTCGCGCAGCGGCATTGGGCGCGCAACATCTTCGCCGGCTTGGTCGTTGGCGTGGTGGCCTTGCCGCTTGCGATGGCGTTTGCGATAGCCTCCGGCGCGCGGCCCGAGCAGGGCATCTACACCGCGATCGTCGCCGGACTGGTGGTGTCGACCTGCGGCGGTAGCCGGCTGCAGATCGCAGGCCCCACCGGGGCCTTTATCGTCATCCTTTCTGGCATCACCGCCCGCTACGGCGTGGACGGCTTGCAACTCGCCACGCTGATGGCCGGCGGCATGCTGCTGGTGCTGGGATTCGCCCGCCTCGGCACCATCATTCGTTTCATTCCCGACCCCGTGATCGTGGGCTTTACCAGCGGCATTGCAGTGGTGATCTGGGTGGGGCAGTGGGCGTCCTTCGCCGGTTTGCCCACGCCCGTTGGCGCCCACTTTCACCAGAAGCTTTGGCAACTCTTGCACGCCCTCCCGCAGTGTCATCCGGCAACGACCTTGCTGGGACTCGGCTGTCTGCTAGTGCTGGTGGCGTGGCCGCGCCTGGCGCTGCTGAAGAAAGTACCGGCGCCGCTGGTGGTGCTGGTGCTGGCCACGGTGCTGGAAGCCCGGCTGCACTTCGCTGGTGTGGCCACGATTGGTGAGGCGTTTGGGGCGATCCCGCAGGGTCTCCCGGGCTTCCACTGGCCCGCCTGGTCGGGGCACCGCGTGCTCGAACTCATCGGGCCGGCCTTCACCATCGCGATGCTGGGCGCGATCGAATCCCTGCTCTCGGCGGTGGTGGCCGACGGCATGGCGGGCACCCGCCACGACGCCAATCAGGAGCTCATCGGGCAGGGCTTGGCCAATGTGCTGGCGCCGCTGTTTGGCGGCTTTGCGGCGACCGGCGCGATTGCGCGCACGGCGACCAATATCCGTAACGGCGCCACCGGCCCGCTGGCCGGCATCGTCCACGCGCTGACGCTGGTGTTGGTGCTGCTGGTGCTGGCGCCCTTGGCGGCCGACGTGCCGCTCTCCGCGCTGGCCGCCATTTTGTTCGTGGTGGCCTGGAATATGAGCGAGGCCCGACACTTCCTGCAGATGGTAAGGCGCGCGCCGCGGGCCGACGTGGTGATCTTGCTGGTGACCTTTGCGCTCACGGTGTTCGCCGACTTGGTGGTGGCGGTGAACATCGGGGTGATTCTGGCGACGCTCCATTTCCTGCGCCGCATGGCGGACAGCGTGGAAGTGCGCCCGGCGAGTCTGGAGGATTTGAGTCCCGAATTGGCGCGCCACGGGCTGGCCGAGTTACCGCGCGACACCTTGGTGTACACCATCGACGGCCCGTTTTTCTTTGGCGCCGTGGAAAACTTCGAGCGGGCGCTCGCCGGGGCGCATGGCGACCCGAGGGTGCTGGTGTTCTATCTGCGCTGGGTGCCGTTTATCGACATCACCGGTTTGCAGACGCTGGAAGAAGTCATCCGCAGTTTTCGGGCGCGCGGCGTGCGGGTGCTGTTGGCCGGCGCGAACGCACGGGTGCAGGGCAAATTAACCCGCGCCGGGGTGCTGGCGCTGGTGGAAACCGCCGCGAGTTTTGCCACGCTCGGCGAGGCGCTGCGCTGTGCGGCGGCCGGTAAGGCGTGATGGAGACTGAGCCCTTATAGTGGCGAGCAAATCAACGACAGCTCGGGGAGAGTGTTCATGGAACCCATGCGCGGTATTCGCATTATTGAAGTCACCACCAATGCCTCGGGCCCGCTGGCCACCGGCATTCTGGCCGATCAGGGGGCGGATGTGATTCGCCTCGAGACCATCGGCGCTGGCGATCCGGCGCGGCACGTGGGCGGCTCACGCGGCGGCGTTGGCGCCTACCACGCGCAGATGAATCGCAATAAAAGGTCCATGGCGGTCGATCTTAAAAACCCGCTGTTGCGCGAACCGCTGCTGCGGCTCATTCGTTCGGCAGATGTGTTCGTGCAGAACTCCCGCCCCGGCGCGCTCGACCGCAGCGGCTACGGCTTCGAAGAACTCCACAAGCTCCATCCCTCGCTCATTTACGTCTCGATTTCCGGCTTCGGCGCCACCGGACCGGCCGCGCATCAGCGCGTCTACGACCCGGTGATTCAGTCCGTCTCCGGCTTTGCCGCCGCCCAGGGCGCGGGCGGCGAGCCGCAGCTGGTGCGCACGATCGCGAGCGACAAAGTGGCCGCGCTGACCGCCGCACAGGCGATTAGCGCGGCGCTGTTCGCGCGCGATCGCGGACTGGTGGGCGGCCACCACGTGGAAATTTCCATGCTCGCCGCCAGCCTGCAATTCCTGTGGCCCGAAGTGTTCTGGAACCACAGCTTTGTGGGCGAGGAAGGCGTGCAGCGCAAGCCGCTCATCTCTGACTTCTATCGACTGCTGCCTACCAAAGACGGCTTTGTCACCATCATCGTGGTGGGCGACGGCGAGTTTCAGGGCGCCTGCCGTGGCCTTGGCATTCCGGACCTCATGCACGACCCACGCTTCCAGACGCTCGGCGATCGCTTCGCACGCTATAGCGAGCTGTTTGCCGAATTCGCCAAAGGCGCCGACCTCATGACCACCGCCGAAGTGGTGAAGCGCATGGACGAAGAAGGCGTGCCCTGCGCGCGGGTGAACACCCTGGACGATGTGCTGAGCGACGAGCGCTGCACCCACGCCGACGGCATCATCGAATACGACCACCCGCAGGGCGGTCGTCTGCGTCAGGCGCGCCCGGCGGCCGTATTCGACGGCGAAGCCAACACCGTGCGCCGTCCGGCGCCGATGCTCGGTCAACACACCGACGAAGTGCTGCGTTCGCTGGACTGTAGCGCCGAGGAAATAGCGGCCCTGCGGCAGGCGGGGGCGGTGGCCTGAGGCATTGAGTGGGAAATCGCGGCTGTTTCGATCGACATTTAGGGGATTCCGTCACAGTTCTTAAGGCGGATGGTCGCGCCCCGCCCAGTGATGCTGCCACGCTCCGGCCTTCAAAACCGACGCTGGGGTAATGCCGAATGGCCGCGAGTCTGAATGTGTTCTTCAACATCTGGGATATCACCAGCGGCGCCGATGCCTCAAGTATTACCGTCGACAGTGTTTCGGCGACCGAGATGCGATTTTCGTATGCCGGGAGCTTGACCGGATTTTTTGTCGTCGCGGGTGCCTTCGATGGGATTTCCGGGACTGATTTGAGCGGGCTTACCGGCACGGTCTCAGGGATTACCTTGTCGCAGAATCCTGGGCCGATCGTGCTGTTTTCCGCTACTGGCCTCGCCTTGGATGTCCGCAAAGTGACCCCCGCGTCGCTGGTTGAACTGCCCGACTTGCTGGAGGATGCCTTCGACGACGGTGGTGGGATGTATGGTTCAAATGGTGACGACAGCCTCCGCGGCGGAGTCGGCGACGACAGCATCGATGGGGGTTCAGGTATCGATTACCTCCTCGGTGGTGATGGCGATGACGGTCTCTTCGGCGGCGATGACGACGATACGCTCGACGGCGGCGTGGGCGACGATTCAGTCGACGGCGGCCTCGGCGACGACACACTGTTTGGCGCCGCAGGCATCGATCACCTGAGGGGTGGCGATGGCGCGGATAACCTCTCCGGCGGTGACGACGGCGATACGCTGGATGGCGGCGCGGGCGCCGATGATTTGGTCGGCGGCAACGGTGTGGACCTGCTCATTGGCGGTGGCGGCAACGACACCCTGCAAGGCGACGCCGGCAACGACTCCCTCAACGGGGGAACCGGGGCAGACACGATGTATGGCGGTTTCGGCAATGATGCCTACGTCATCGATTCCTTCAGCGACCGCGTTACCGAGGAACCTGGCAGCGGCACCGATAACGCCCGTGCGAGCGTCACGCATACGCTGGAAGCCAACATCGAGAACCTCTTCCTAACCGGCGCCGGGGCCATTAACGGCACGGGCAATGGCGGCAACAACAGCATTACCGGCAACGGTGCCAATAATCGCCTCCACGGCGGCGCCGGCAATGACCGCCTGAATGGCGGTGCGGGCAACGATACGGAGCTTGGTGGCACCGGCAACGACAGCCTGAACGGCGGCACCGGCATCGACACGCTGGTGGGCGGCGCCGGCAAGGACACGATGACCGGCGGCACCGACAGTAAAGACGTGTTCGACTTCAACGCGCTGGGCGACACCGGCAGCAGCAGAGCGACGGCCGACACCATCACCGACTTCAAGCATCTGGTCGACAAAATTGACCTGTCGGGGATTGATGCGAATAGAGGTCACGCGGGCGACGATGCGTTCACCAAACTTATCGCCAGCAGCGCCACGTTTGACCACGCGGGCCAGCTGCAGCTGAAGGGGGACGTGCTTTACGGCAACACCGACAGCGACAGCGCGGCCGAGTTCGCGATTCATCTCACCAATGTGCATAGCGTGTCGTTGGGAGACTTCGTGCTCTAGCTCTTTTTCTCGTCGCTCAGCCCGGGCCGGCGTCCGTCCGCCCGGGACCGCATTTCGGGACGCTGCTCACAAATTGCGTCCGATGCGCATTTTCGTCATCCAGTTCACAGACACTCTGGGTTACCCTACGCGCCGTCTTTCCGCCCCGACCGGGCCTTTCTAATTTCGCTTTGAGGTGACCCCCTATGAGCATGACCGACCTGCAAAACCTCCCTGTCTGGGAATGGCCGGATTCCGCCCGCGCCGAAATCTTCCAGACGCTGGCGAACAAGTCCGCAAGCGCCGACGACCGCATGCTGGCCGCTGAACTGGCCTACGATGCGGCTACCAACAGCGATGATGGCGTGGCGATTCTGGCGGATATCGCCGCCGATCGCGGCGAATCCATTGAAATGCGCGGGAAGGTCGCGCTGGCGATTGGGCCGGCGCTGGAACTCGCGGCGCTGGGCAACTGGGACGAAGAAGGCGCCTCGGTGTCCGAGAAGGCGTTCAATAAAATCCGCAAACAGCTCAAAGTGATTTTTGAAGACGGCAGCGAGGACTCAGAGCTCCGGCGCTGTGTGTTTGAAGCCCTCGTGCGGGCGCCCGAAGACTGGCACAAGGAGGCTATCCGCGAAGCCTACGAAAATCCGGATGACGGCTGGCAGCGCTCGGCCGTGTTTGCGATGCGCTTTGTGTCTGGCTTCAAGGATGAAATTCTCGAGTCTTTGGAAAGCGAAGACGAGGAAGTGCTGTTTAACGCCATCTGCGCCGCTGCCGAGCGGCAGGTGCGCGATGCCTGGCCCTATGTCGAAGAACTCCTTGGCGATGAAGGCACCGCGCGCGAAATTCTCCTTGCCGCCATTGACGCCACCCCGTTCCTCGCCCCCAGCGCCGACACCGCCAGCGAAGCGCTGGATCACCTGCTGTTGAGTGACGATCAGGACATCGTCGACGCGGCGATGGAAGCCATTAACTCCTCGGCCGAAGAAGGCGATGACGAGGAATGGGACGAAGATGAGGACGACGAGGACGAAGACGAAGACGAAGATGAGGACGACGAGGAGCAGGACGACGACGACGACGGCCGTCGCCACTGAGTTCCCAAGCCCCGGCTGACGACGCAAGGAGCGAACTGGTATGCACATCACGAGTTTTATCGCCACGCCTGAAGGCGAATCGCGGTTTGTGAGTCTTGAGGTGCCGTTTAATCAGCACCGTCACGACGCCGAGGGGCATCGCATCGCCTTGTCCACCGCCTATGCCTCGCCGGCCGTCCAGCTGGTGGAACTGCCGGCCGGCATGGCGCAGGACTGGCACAACGCGCCGGCCCGGCAAATTGTGGTGGTGCTGGACGGCGTGATTGAAGTGGAAACCACCGACGGTGCGACCCTGCAATGGCGCAGCGGCGAGGTATTTCTGCCCGCCGACGTCACCGGCAAGGGCCACCGCACGCGCTGCATCGGCGGCGCGGTGCGGCTCCTGTTTGCCCCGCTGCCCGAGGGCTTTGCCTTTTAGGCTTGCGCCAAATCGGGGCTAAATCTGGGCCAAATCGGGGCCAAATCGGGGCCAAATCGAGGTAGGGCCCCGGCACGGCGCAAGGCCCGCGTCGCAATCGCCCCGGAAGTTCCGTTTTCCTCGCCAGCAACGCTGGCGCGATCTTTGCGAACCCGCGCTGCAGGCACACTCCCTTGCGGCGCTATCCATGTTCGTTGACGCTTCCCTTATTACGATTCCTGCCCGTTGCGGTCGCGCCCTGC